>WBZY01000113.1_pt1 | contig 85681 bp, 83 predicted proteins | sample 5204191 | NCBI WGS metagenome assembly WBZY01 (sample SAMN12344363, study PRJNA552823) | activated sludge metagenome | biome: Activated sludge suspended growth; feature: Anammox Sidestream; material: Wastewater; isolation source: activated sludge from anammox sidestream of wastewater treatment... | reverse complement strand
TTCGCCAGGCGACTCAAAACCTTACGAGGACTCACACCTTACGAATACATCATCAAATGCTGGCAAAACGAACCTGAACGTTTTATCATCAATCCATACCATCACAAAGTGGGACTAAACACCTAGCATGTTGGAATAGATATTAACCCGGGTTATGCACAGATAGCTGCTCAATTTTGTGATAGAACACTCACTACAGATATTGAGACGCTGACCATTGAGCAATTTGATGGACTTTTCCCCAGTGACTGCTGGATTTTTGGTGATTCCCTGGAACATTTGCGCGATCCTTAGCGAATTATTCGCCTGATTCGCGGATCTATCGATAAAAATGGTTGTTTGTTAGCATGCATACCAAATGCACAGCACTGGAGTGTGCAAATGCGTCTGGCCCCAGGTCTATTTCGATACGAAGATTCAGGCTTACTCGACCGCACCCATATTCGTTGGTTTACTCGTACAACCATGATCGAGATGTTCACCCAGGCTGGTTGGACTATCGAACAAGGTATAAGTCGCTCCTTACCCCAAACTCCACCACCCACCTTGATAGCAGGTATCCAATCCATAGCCGAGGCTGCTGGGGTTGATAGCAAACAAGCTTTGGTCGATGCTCAGGTCTTTCAATTTTTATTCCGTCTACGCCCCACTTAGAAATACAAGAACAAATACCAGGGATGTGACATAGCTCCATTCTCTCAAAATTGGGGCCTCCTCAAAACCCGGGGCAGTTCATTGCCCGATAGACGGTCGAGTTGGGCGAAGACGCCCTGGTTCTTCAGAATCTTGCGGATAGCTTGATCGGTGAAGTCGTAGAAGACAAACGCGAACGACTTTGCACGGCCTTTACTGAGATGCTCGGCGCAAATTTCATCGAAACGCCGAAGGAAGGACGAAAGCCCGTGGCCGATGCCGTTTCCGCTGCCTTGCTCGTAGATAGGGATCATGATTGAGATACCGAACGTTTGAATTAAGGGGCACGCTTTAGCGTGTCCCGCTTGAATGATGGGTTAGCCATTACTTAATACAGCCAATGCTTTATTCGAACCATAGAATACTAGCTCTATTAAAGTAACGTTTTCAATGGACGCTATTTTGAATGTGAAAACCTCTGGATTTTCACCATGTATGGTTTGGTTACAAAGAACAGGCTCAGCCATAGCAAATAGTTCTTGAGTTTGTGTATTTAAAGAAATGTCATCTAAATTAAGGGTGAAGTTGCCAACCACACTTACGTTTCCAAGATGTTTTTTATTTGTGTGATAAAAATAGATTGCTCTAGCCGTTTTTTCCAAAGAGTCTTGAATTCGTGAAATATCTATTTTAAGTGCAATAGAGTTTGACCAATTATTGGTTGTTGTATCTTGAGTAGAAACCGCTACATGAGTTTCTGTTAACTTCTTAGCTAAATTAGGGTTGTACGTTATAGCCCGTTGGACTTTTGATAGAAATTGATTAAGACCAACGTTATTCGAACCTACAGAAGCAGGGAGAATGTAGAGTAAATATTCATCATCTTTTGATTTTGCTGTGTTGTGAACATCGCAAGATGGAACCTTTATAAGGTTTTTTCTGTAATCTGTGCCTTGTGGTAAGTCTTTTTGCTCAGGGAATAAACACTTTGGTGGTGCGTGCTCATCCGACGTTGCAGGCTGGTCACACATATAACAGGTACGTAAATTATTCATATGGCTAACACCTGAATTAAGCCGCGCCGCGAAGCGGTGTCGGCTTGAATAAATTGTTAGGCCTCAACGCGAGAACATGGCAACGAGTTTGAGGCCCAGCCAGACTGCCGTGATGCCTAGAACCACACTGCCGCCAGCATACAGCGCAGCTGCACCAAGATCGCCGCGACGGATCAGGTGTACCGTCTCCAGGCCGAACGCCGAAAAGGTCGTGAACCCGCCAAGCAAGCCTGTGAATAGGAACAGCCGAGCGTTGGGTCCGAGCACGTCATATCGCTCAGCGACGCCAGCAAGGATGCCCACGACCAAGCAGCCAACAACATTGACCGTGAAGGTGCCATACGGAAAGCGATCCTGGACGGTCATGTGCAAGATGAGGCCGCCCAGCTTGTACCGAGCGATTGAGCCTATGAAGCCGCCGAGACCGACTAGCAGGATGCCTTGCATGGTTGGTAATGAGGCCTAACGCCTGAATTAAGCCGCGCCGCGAAGCGGCGTCGGCTTGAATGAATTGTTAGAGCTCACACCTCGCCTCCCACGGACCAGACTTGGACGCCTGGAGTGCGCTCCAGCTTCAATTGCCTGCCCTCTCCGATGCCTGGGCACATGAAGAAGACATACTTGTGGGCCGCCGTGGTTGTACCGACCTTTTCTATATCCTTCGCAAGTTTTCTGTTGTTGGATGTATTGACCGCAGCGAACACTTCGCACGCGAGTCCACCACCTCTACTCGACTCAATGTCCGTCCCAGCAACGTTACCGAGGTTTAAAGTGAACGGTGCAAGTTCGGGATGGAGGCCAAGTAGAAGCTTGGCGGCGCGTGCGGACGCAATGTATGTAAATGTTTGATTGATCTGCTCAATGATGTTCAGGGGGCTGTCGGAATCCAGAGGGTCGTAGCCCACGGGCCGAAATTTCATTGACCAGAGGGTGTGCAGAACATCTGACGCTCCGTGAAGATCGACAATCTGCTGAAGGGCCCTGCCTGCCGAGCGGACGACGGCATGCTCTAGTTCTTCCGCTTCTTGTTGGCTCGAGATCGAGCGGTTCTTCATGTGAGCTCTAACGTTTAGTATGCACCGCAAGCGGTGCATACTTCTTTGTAAATAGGTGTATAACAAAACTCATTATTCAGTAAGGTTTTGAATTAAAAAACTTCATGAATGAAATATCGCAATCTTCTGTTCTGATTTACACCTTGCTCATTCGATCAGCTTCACGGTGGCCTGCTACTCTGATCAGAATAAAAATCAGCTTCCTTGAAATTCCAAAAATGAGGTTTCAGGTATTCTGCTGCGTTTGAAGTCGATCTTAATCAACGAGTAAAGGAGGAATTATCTGTTTGTTACGGTGAGAACGAGGGTGACTGATATATCATTCCATTCCTATTGAAGTGTTGGCACGTATGCTGGCTGTTCCGGGATTTTTGTCTGTTGATGCTATCAAGATGGTGTGTGCAACAAAATGGAGATCGACCACGGTTTTCATGCTGCTACAAAGATTTCGTTCGGGAAAGTAAGCTTTCCACCAGAACAAAAGAAGAGGAAATTGCACAAGCACAAGAATCTCCTCTTCGTTCTGGTAATCATCGCGGCCTTTATGTGCATGTGGCTTGGTAATTCCTCCATTCACCACTATTTTGTGGGGGATTACCGTACACAACACATCCCGATAAGAAATGAGTAAAAAGAGCTTCACCATCGCATCCCTTCCCTTCAATCCAGAATAGCTGCAAGTTTCGCCAGTACCTCCTCGACAATTATGGTCACCAGACTTTCTATCTTGCGACCATTGCGTGATCTGACGGTGGCGGGCTGGGGTATGAGTACAAGAATGAAAGCAAGACTGGTTTGTGATGCATTGCAAATGGCTGTCTGGCAACGTCAACCACAAGCAGGACTGATAGTACATTCGGATCGTGGATCGCAATATGCCAGCAAACAGTACCGCCAACTTTTAAAAAATACATGGTTTTATCGGCAGTATGAGTCGTGTGGGAAATTGTTGGGAAAACAAGCGTAGCGTAGTTTCGCAAGCTGACAAGTGAGAGGACAAGGTCCGGCATGATTCAGTGGCTGAGCGCTTATTCGGTAGCCTTAAACAGGAGCAAATCCATCGGCAATGCTACCTGACTCGCTATGCAGCACAGCAAGATGTGCTGCAGTATATTTCCTGCTTTATAACAGCCATCGACTGCATTCATACCTGGGCTACAAAAGTCCAAACCAATATGAGGCAGAAATGGAAATGTTGAAAAATGTTGCTTAATAAGGGGCGCACTTTAGCGCGTCCCGCTTGATGGATGGGTTAGAGCAGCCTTTTCGAGGCGTTCGGCAAGCCACACCTTAATGATAGATTGCCTGGTCACACCAAGCTTTTCAGCTTCCCGGTCAAGAGACTCAATCATCCACGTTGGGAAATCGACATTGACACGTTTTTGCTCTTGCAATACGCGCTTTGCCTTTGACAAATCCAGCGAAGCAGTAATATCGACGCCTTCGTCAAACTGCTGTTCAAAATCTTTAGCTTTCATATAGTGTCACCTCCTCGGTACGTGAGCAACGAACGGAAATAAGCCTGATATTTGTACCCCTGTAAGTGATAACGGCAGACCAGTGTTTGCCGTTAATCAGCCCTATCATAAGGTATCGTGGTTCATCTTCTGTTTTTGCGGGAATCTCCAGTAATCTTGGATCATTCCATAATGCTTGAGCATCAATAAAGCTGATGCCATGTTTCAGAAGATTGGCCTGACTCTCTGCCTCGTCAAACTCAAAAGTTATCATAGTATAGAAAGTATACCTTTATTGAGTGGGAATCAAATATCTGGATGATATGCTCTAACGCCGCCATAAACGGCGCGAGCTTGCGAGCGTCCGGCGACCGCAGGGAGCGAACTTAATGGCCTTGTTAGGCATTTTCATGACCAAGCAAGGATGGCTGCACCAATAACCATATATTCGTTTGTGTATTCGTTGAATTCAATTACAGCACCACCAAATCGAACATTTCCATTCCGGTCCATACCGTATAGCGCGCTCCCACTCATGCCTATCGGTGAGAACCCCTCAGGAAAAGGCGTTTTTACTTTAACCATGTGACAATGATCAAAAGTACTTTTCCTTGAAGAAACGATCCCATGGGTTACGTACGTATACTGATAATTCCAGGATTTTTGTCTGCCGATGCTATCAAGACGGTGTGTGCAGAAGAATGGGGATCGACCACGGTTTTCATATTGCTACAAAGATTTCGTTCGGGGGAGTAAGCCTCCCACCAGAACAAAAGAAGAGGAAATTGCACAAGCAGAAGAATCTCCTCTTCGTTCTGGTAATCATCGCGGCTTTTATGTGCATATGGCTTGGTAATCCCTCCATTCACCACTATTTTGTAGAGGATTACCTACACAGCACATCGTAAAACTGACAAAAATGAAGAGGCTACGGGAATTGTCGTCGTCGAACCCACGGCTAGCCATTGCCCTGGCCATAGGAGAAAAGCACAGGCCAATAGATGCTACATTTCGATCACCATGCTACCGTATTCCTTGCGCCAGGTGTGTAGCGCCTGACAACCTCGGCCACTGTATCCTTGTCCGTTTCCGCAGGCCGAACGATCCGTTCATCACTGTATTGCGTCTTCTTCATACGCCTTTCTCTCGTCAAGATGACATTGTCTCAAGTTCCCTTAAATCGAAAAAGGCTGGTCAGGTCACTTTGAATAGAATCCTTATTTTTATTAATGATACAATCTTTTGATTGTAAATATTTAGTCATTTGGTGGTGTTAAATAATGAACATTGGGCGAAAACAAGCCAAACAAAAGGAAATATCATCCGGACATTCTTTCCTGGAATGGGGCATGACGATCCTGAAAATGCCTCCGGCTAAAAGGATTAAGATGGTGCGAGATGGAGTAAAAGTAACTCATTTAGTTGGTGCCGGGCGGTACTACGGTATATCTCAAGCAAAACTTTCAAAGTTACTTGGTATCTCTGATGCAACCATTACCAGAAAGATCAGATCGAGCGGAAAACTTGGTCCTTTGGAATCCGAGAGATTGGCACGAATTGCACTAATCGAGGCCGAAGCAGAAAAAGTTTTTGATTCTTCAGATCTGGCGAAGCGTTGGATGCTCGAATCTAATCTGGCTTTGGGCGAATCCCCTCTATCGTTACTTGATACTGATATGGGTGCTGATGAAGTAAGGAAAGTTTTGGCTTCCATTGCTTATGGAGGCGTTGCCTAGTGTTTGTCTGGAGAATTTCCAGAAAAGAATTTGCTCTGGACCGTACCGGATATGGAGCCAGCATAAAAGGTCAACGCTGGAATAGCGCCAGCATACCAGCAATTTATGCTGGTCTCTCGCTGGAAATCGCTGCTATGGAGAAGCTGGTACATACAGGTTCGAATCTTCCACTGAATCTTGTGGTCGTCAGAATGACTTTGCCGGATGATAATAGCCTTTACAAAATTCCGCCGCCTGATGCTTTACCAGATGGTTGGAGTGCCCTTCCCGGATCTCCAACTGCAGCTACCTATGGTGATTCTTTCTTACTCAATGGAAAATATCTCGGTTTAATTGTGCCGTCAGCGGTAATTCCAGAGGCTCGAAACATAGTCATCAACCCAAATCATCCAATGATGAAAGAAGTTACGATTGAAATTATCCGTAATTTTACATTCGATTCCAGGCTTCGTTCATGACTGCTCTTTACTCTAAGATGTAACTCCATTGCGGCGACGAACTCTTCACCGAGACCGAAGCTTTGCAATTCATACCACTCTTGAGCTTCGCCAATTTCACGCAACGCTCACGAAGAGAATTTTAGGCGAAACGCCATGAGCCATCTTTAAGGCAGGATTTCACCTGCTCCCAAGAATAACCAGCTTCGGGGTTTGCCTCAAACTCTGCCATTCGTGCTTCGAGTTCAATTTTTAGTTCAGGCGAAATCTCCACGGCTTCAGGCACCGCTGCAATGCTGTCCCAGATAAGCTCAACAAGACGAATACGCTCTTGTATCGGAAATAGAAATATTGTTTATGTCGGACATTGTACCCTTTTCAGAAAACACGCTAACGTAGGTGACCGCTAACGCCCGAATTAATCCGCGCCGCGAAGTAGCTTCGTTCAACTTCGGTATCAAGGAGTATATTTTGGTCTGGGGGCATTTCTTTACTTTCGATTCAATACATACCAGGTCGCTCTGGCCTTGCCATGACGCTGAATTCGTCCCGTGGAAACCAGTTCTCTCAGACGGACTTTAAGCGTATTCCGGTTTGCGCCTGTATGTTCCACCATCTCCGCGATAGAGAGCCGTTCGTGCTTTTTCAGCAATTCCAGGATCTGAACAGCTAAGGCGGGCAAGATCGTATCATCCGCAGCTTTCTCTTTTTCTATCTTGGCGGCAAGATTGGCTTTCTGCTTTTTCAGGCAGCGCAGGAAAAAACCAAGCCAAGGCTCCCAATCCGGGCTGTCCGTTTTTAGGGTGGTTTGTGTGCGCCGGAGTGCCTTGTAGTATAAATCCTTGTTATCCTCCACCACGCTTTCCAGAGAAGCATACGGCACATAGCTGTACCCGGCCCGAAGCAACATAAGCGTCGTCAGGATGCGTGACAGCCTGCCATTGCCATCCTGAAACGGGTGGATGGCCAGAAACACCACCACAAAGACCGCCACGATCAAAAGCGGGTGAAAGCTGTTCTCCGTAATCGCCTTATTGACCCATCGCACCAGTTCTTCCATTTTGCGAGGGGTATCGAAGGGCGTGGCCGTTTCAAAAACCACGCCAATTTCCTTGCCATGCTCATCTATAGCGACAACGTGATTATCAATTTTCTTGTATTCCCCCCGGTGGCGTTCATCTTTATTGCTGTGCCGCAAGAGCGTTTGATGAAGTTGTCGGATATGGTTTTCGGTAATGGTCATATCCTCGTAAGCTTGAAAGACGATATCCATCGCCTCGGCATAACCGGCCACTTCCTGCTCGTCACGGGTCTTGAAGGACATGGACGATAGATTGGACAACAGGGTTTCCACCTGCATATCTGTCAGCTTAGCCCCCTCGATCCGGGTAGACGAACCGATACTTTCAATGGTTGCCACCTTGCGAAGCTGGCGCAACCGCTCCGGGGATAGATTTTTCAAAACTTCCCACTTGCCTTTAAATTCATCAATCTCGGCAATGAGCTTTAATAATTCTTGAGTAATGAGAATTCTGGGTTCTTGCATGAAAGTTTTCTATATCCGGTTCCGTACCCGATAATACCCGATTACACTCGATCTAACCGGTTAAAACATATTTATCAAACAACTGAAAACCAAGGTTCCTCACCCTGATTAAGCTTGAATTTTGAAGAAACCAGATTGGCCGTATTCTGCGCCAGCTTGCGGCTGCCGGAAAACTCGTCAGAATTGGATACGGCCTCTATGCCAAGGCCAAACGTTCTGCCCTGACAGGAGATGTTATACCTGTTCTTCCTTTGCCAACCCTGGCTGCGAAGGCTATGTAGCGCCTGCAGCAAATGGCTAGCCCGTAGCGTACGTTACGGATTGACCCTACTCACCCGACAGAATAAACTAGTTATATATCTAGTTATTTATACTTAATGGAGGCCTCTGATGCATGTCTGGCCTGTTCAAGATGCCAAGGCTCGCTTTAGCGAGTTTCTGGACGCCTGCATAACCGAAGGACCCCAGATTGTTTCCCGCCGGGGCGCCGAAGAAGCGGTATTGGTGCCCATTGGAGAATGGCGGCGCCTGCAAGCGGCTGCACGCCCCTCGCTTAAGCAATTGTTGCTCTCTGACTCAGCCCGCACTGAGATGCTCGTTCCCGAGCGAGGCAAAGCCCGCCGACGCCAGGTTGAACCCCTGCGGTGAACACAATGTATCTGCTGGATACCAACGTTGTTTCAGAACTCCGCAAACCGCGCCCACATGGGGCTGTACTCGCCTGGATAAATTCCGTGGATGACGCCAGCCTCCATCTGGCCACCGTAACGCTCGGTGAAATTCAGGCCGGCATTGAGTTAACCCGCGAACAAGATCCGGCCAAAGCAGCTGAAATTGAGTCTTGGCTGGACCTTGTGAGCGACTCTTACAACGTATTGGTCATGGACGGTCCAGCATTCCGCTGCTGGGCGAAGCTGACACATAAGAAGTCCAACACACTCATTGAAGATGCGATGATCGCGTCCATTGCCAAGATTCACGGTCTGACGGTGGTGACTCGTAATGTCTCTGACTTCTCGTCGTTCGGCGTCAGGATTTTCAATCCGTTCGAATTCAACGCGAATGCCTGAAATGCGGGCTAACATCTGAGGCAACAGGTAGCCGAAGCGAAGGGCACCAACAAGCGCCAGTTTGCTGGCTGTCCTGTTGACTGAATTGTTAGATACGATTACTCGAAATAGTCCTTTGCATCACATCCTGTCACATTGTTTCTGGATCGCTTTCTGCTTCCCGCTTCATTTCATTCGCTGCCGCGATGACGAAGCGCACTGAAAAATATTCCGGATGATGTGTATGAGCGACTCAAAGCTGCCGCAGAAATACACCGTCGCAGCCTCAACAGTGAAATCATTGTGTGCCTTGAGACTGTGCTTATGCCAACCAGAATTTCCCCCGGCGAACGACTGGAGCGCGCCCGTCAGTTACGGGCTGGGCTGAACTCCGAAAAATTTCAGGCATGCGATATTGACGTTATGAAAAGACAGGGGCGCCCATGATCGTCGTGGATTCAAACGTGCTGGCTTATTTTTATCTGCCCGGCGAATAACACCACCGCTGCAGAAGCCTTGTTCGAACACGATCCTGATTGGGTAGCACCAGTTTTGTGGCGGAGTGAGTTTCAAAGCATTTTGGCCGGGCATCGCATTCGCACTCTCTGCGAGTTAAGTATAGTTCATCACATCCGGGTGCTTCGTTTTCAGCCATCTTCAGGTTCATGATCCGCAATATCTGGAAGGAGAAGATTTCCACTGCTTAAATTTTGTTCAATATCCATGTTCTGATGCGGAATACCGATAACCTCGATTGCGCTTCCAGCCATGCGATAAAATATTACGTGGTCACCCTCACTGAAACTGCGGTAGCCTTCCTTTATTTCATCTCTTGCTCGCCCAAGCATTGGATTGTCTGCCAGCCATCGCATTCGTTCTCGAAGCCGCAATATGTATTTGTCTGCCTGCGTTTTTCCCCATTGCTGGGTTGTGTATTGACGTATGTTGGTGATATCCGTTTTTGCTTCCGGTGAGAGGAGGTAGTGTTTCATTTCTCATTTAACAGTTCGGCAAAGAATGTTTCGCCTTCCACGCCTTCTCCCCTGTCCAGTTGCTCCTCACCTGCTGCCAGTTTTGCACGTAATCTTTCGAGTTTCATTTGCTGATATTCCTGCACTGACATGATCACGGCAACCGCCCGTCCATGTTTTTCGATGGTAAGCGGTTCCCGCTGCGCAGTATCCAGCATTTCCCCAAATTTATTTTTTGCATCCTTAGCGGTAATGGCTTTCATTACGAGATCCTCCTGAAAAGCCTATTATATCCATAATGGCTACTTCCAGTGTTTTACTCCCATCAGTGAAAAATAGTTCGGCAAAAAATGCTTCGCTTTCCATACCTTTTCCTTTGTCTAATTGCTCTTCACCTACCCGCGGAAGTTATGATCCGGAGGGCTTTGATAGATACAAGTTGTCATAGTTGGCAAAGTATACAAAGGTGCCTAATCTATCCCCACTTTATTGGAGGGAGCTATCCATGACCAGGACGCTGGAATTCATTGCTGATCACTTGCCTAAAGTGCTCGATCCGGTAAAACAACGACTGACCCAGATCGTACTGCGGGGTGCGTCCGAGGTTGATGCCTGGACGCAGTACCGCGCTCTGGCCGAACCACTCGAAGGATTAGCCGGACATTCGCCGGTAGAAGCGGTAACTGCTGATTCGATCGATGCGGTAGCGAAGGCAGTCTTCAACGTGCTCGGCGTGCATTGACGGAGTCAATGTGGGTATCGCGCTTCCCACACAGTGTATTGACCCGGGTGAGTTACTTCAACATGTGAGCCGGGTCGTCTATCGTGACACACCACTGTACTATGGCCGAGACGGCACAACCGTTTTGATTCTCCGGCCAGGAACTATGGTGTGCTCTATCTTGGCCGCGACCTGTCCACAGCGTTGATGGAATCGGTGTTTCACAAGCATCAGTGGGATCAGGATACCAAACGCCCGGTTGCGTTGGCCGAAGTCCGAAACCGGCTGGTGCGCGCAGTCGGTGTAATTGATAACCTGCAGCTGGCTGATCTCACAGCTGAAGGCGTTATGGCAGGCTACTTTGGTTTGACCCTGGAGCAATTGGCCAACCGTGACTATACGCATACGCAGCGAGTATCCGCTCAGGTGTATGTGATGCTGGATGCCGATAACGTGCCGTTGTTCGAAAAGTTCGAATGTAGTAGCTGATATGGCCACGAAGAAAACAACCAAATCCGCCACCAGCTGGGGTGTGGGTGACCGAGTTGATCAAGCGCCTGCGACGGGTGAAGTGATGTGTCATGAGCGAATGAAAGCCATCTTTAATTGTTGTCAATTAAATTAAAGAATGCTTTAATCTTCAGATGCACTACTAAAGGCCGCTTTCAATGACACGCACAACAGGGATCTACTCGATTTCCACGAATCTGGGCGAATCGGTGCGCGCATTCGTGCCCCATTCCCTGCCTCCGTCTGATCCAGATCTGTCACCCAAGATGTTCACCGACCTCAACCAGCAGGCCGAATTGGCGCTTGCGCGTTTGGCAGGCGTGTCCGGTTTGGCGCCATCAGTGGATTGGTTGTTGTACAGCGCCATCCGTAAGGAAGCCTTGCTCACGTCGCAGATTGAGGGCACGCAGGCCACACTGACCGACTTGTTCGATGAGGAAGCAGGCTTCAAAGTCAGTAATACCGATGATGTGGAGGAGGTAACCAACTACCTTCGTGCTTTCCGCTGGACTCAGGAGCAGCTGCGCGATCCCAAAGGACTGCCCATCAGTGTGCGGCTACTATGCGAGGCGCACCGACGCCTGCTGGATGGTGTGCGCGGTGCTGGCAAGCAATCGGGCGAGTTGCGGCGGTCGCAAAACTGGATCGGTGGCACACGGCCCGGCAACGCGGTTTTTGTACCGCCACCGCCGGAGCACGTTCCTGCGCTGCTGGCCGATATGGAGCGGTTCATCCACGGCACTGCGACCGATTTGCCACCCATGGTGAAGGTGGCACTCATCCATGCTCAATTTGAAACCATCCACCCCTTTCTCGATGGCAACGGGCGCATCGGACGGCTGCTGATCGCGACCCTGTTCGAGCATTGGGGGTTGCTGACCGAGCCCTTGATGTATCTCAGTGGCTACCTCAAGCAACACCAGGCCGAGTACTACCGCCGCTTGTCGGCGATCCGCACTGACGGGGATTGGGAATCCTGGGTGACTTTCTTTCTGGAGGGGGTGGCAACCGCCGCTGGCGATGCGGAGAAAAATATCATTGAAGTCGCCAGCCTCGTCGCTACAGACCGCAAACGCATGTTGCAATCCACCAAGGCCGGCCCTGCGAGCTACCGGCTTTTCGAAATGCTGCCGATGATGCCGCGCTTCACCATCGAACGCGTGCGCCGGCAACTCGATACCAGCTTCCCCACCGCAACTGCTGCCGTCAGGGTACTGGAAGATTTAGGCATCGTGACGGAGATGACCGGGCAGAAAAAGAACCGCAGCTACAGCTACCAGGCATACGTTGAACTGCTCTCCCGGTGACAAACACCCGCTCCTCATCTTCCTCACTGAGTTTCTCCGTCCAGCTTCTGTTTTTTTATCTTTCCTGAACGCTTCCCACACGTTACCGGTGCAAAAAAGCAGCTATCGCTCACCGGCATCTGCCGGTGTAGGATATGGCCATCAATTGCTGCGAAGGAGGGAAAAATGTTCGAAGATCGTACCGCAGCCGCCATCCGGCTGGCAGAACAGCTCAAAATCTACCGGGGACAGAACCCGCTGGTACTGGCAATTCCACGCGGTGCGGTACCTATGTCCCGCATCATCGCAGACAAGCTGGGTGGTGAACTGGATGTCGTGCTGGTACGCAAGCTGCGCGCGCCCGGCAATCCGGAATTCGCGATTGGTGCCATCGATGAGAACGGGCAGGTTTATCTGGCCGGCCATGCTGCACAAAGCGGTGCCACTCCCGCATACATCGAAACCGAAAAAGCTGCCCAGCTCGAATTATTACGTGAACGGCGCCTGCGCTATACGCCCGTTCGCCCGCCTGCAGATCCGCATGACCGGATCGTGATCGTGGTGGACGATGGCCTGGCAACCGGTGCCACTATGATTGCGGCACTGCACACCGTGCGCAGCCGGCGGCCGCGCAAACTGATATGTGCTGTACCTGTTGCACCTGCCGGAACACTGGCTGACATCACGCCGCTTGCGGATGAGACCATCTGTCTGGAAACACCGGCAGTATTTTATTCAGTGGGCCAGTTTTATCATTCGTTTCCACAGATCGATGACGATCAGGTCATCGCGGCGCTGGGGACTGCTCCGTAAAAACGCATCGACAAATCGACTGCCTGAATGCCCCTGGCCAGGCTGCCGATCGAAACACGATCCACCCTCGTTTCGGCGTACATTGTGCTCTGGAACAGTTCGTACTGGACACATCCCAACATTCCATGATCCGGTGGGGTGTGCTATCGTTCGTCAGCATGTGTGCAATCGCCAGTCAGACCAGAAATGGCTATCTGTCACTTCTTCTTGCACCACGTCAGCACAAAAATCCTCATCGGAGCTGGAGTTTACCAAAGGTTCCAATCTTTTTACCTCACGATCTCGAGCGGTAATGACAAAAAAGCTACCTATTGGCATTCAGACCTTCCGCGAAATTCGCGAAGAATCGTATTACTACGTTGATAAAACTTCGTTTGCCCTGAAACTGGCAATGGAGGGAAAGTACTATTTTCTCTCCCGCCCGCGCCGGTTTGGTAAAAGCCTGTTTCTTGATACGCTTGCCGAGCTTTTTGCCGGCAATGAAGCCTTATTCCACGGGCTTTACTGTCATGATCGGTGGGATTGGTCAGTCAGATATCCGATAATTCGTCTGAGCTTTGCCGAAGGGCGGCTGGAAAGCCGGGCGCAACTGGATAAGCGCATTTACTGGCTGCTGGAACAGAATCAGCAGCGTCTGGGAGTGACTTGCAAACAAGAAAGTGATATCCCGGGCAGCTTCGCCGAACTGCTGCAAAATGCTGAAGCAAAATATGGCCAGCGCTGTGTTGTTCTGGTCGATGAGTACGACAAACCGATTCTTGACAACATTACTGAACCGGAAATTGCGCGTGCCATGCGGGAGGGATTACGTAACCTGTATTCAGTCATCAAGGGACAGGATGCCCATATCAGATTTGCCTTTCTCACGGGGGTATCCAAATTCAGCAAGGTCAGTATTTTCTCAGGGCTGAACAATCTCAATGACATCACGATCGACGCTGATTATTCGGCCATTTGCGGCTACACCGATGAGAATGTGGATACCGTTTTCGCACCAGAATTGCCGGGGCTGGATCGTCAACAGATCCAGGACTGGTACAACGGTTATAACTGGACAGGTCAGCCGGTCTATAACCCGTTTGATCTGTTGCTGCTGTTTGATAAACGCGAGTTCCGTGCCTACTGGTTCGAAACGGGTACGCCGACTTTTCTGGTTGACTGGTTGATGCAACGAGGGTATTTCACGCCCAGCCTCAGCCGCCAGTATTCCAGTCTTGAGCTGCTTTCCGCTTTCGATGTTGACCATATTGAACCGGAAGCACTGTTGTTTCAAACCGGCTATACCACCCTTCAGGGTGTAGAGGAATATCTGCCGGGACAGCGCATTTACTGGCTGGGTTATCCCAATAAGGAAGTGCAAATCAGTCTGAACAATGCCCTACTGCCAGCACTCGGGATTGAAGGCCAGAAGGTGCTGACCCATCGCATCAGGTTGCTTGAGTTATTGCGAGCCAATAATTTTGCCGGGTTGCAGCAGTTGTTTACCAGCTTCTTTGCCAGTATTCCGCACGACTGGTACCGCAACAACCCGATTGCGCAATACGAAGGCTATTACGCCAGCGTGTTTTACAGTCACTTTGCTGCGCTGGGGCTGGATATCGTGGTGGAGGATACGACCCATCATGGCCGCATTGATATGGCAGTTACATTTAACGCCAATGTTTATCTGTTCGAATTCAAGGTGGTGGAACTGGTACCAGAAGGTCATGCCCTGGAACAACTCAAGACAAAAGGTTATGCAGAGAAATACAAAAGCCGTAATGAGCCGATTTACCTCATCGGTGCTGAATTCAGCAAGGACAGCCGCAGCGTGGTGGGTTTCGATGTAGAGCTGTTTGCGTGATTGAGCCCTTGCCCTTTTCACCAATCAATTTATAACGGACATATCCCATCATTTGATGAGATATGACAGCCAGCCGCTCATTTTTTATCACAATACCGCTTCATAAAAACGCATCGACAAATCGACTGCCCGGATATCCTTGGTCAGGCTGCCGATCGAAATACGATCCACTCCCGTTTCAGCTATCGCACGCACAGTATCGAGCGTGACGTTACCGGAAGCTTCAAGCACCGCCGGCCCACCCGGGAACTGCCGGTTAAAAGCTACTGCATCCCGCAAAGCGGGCAGATCGAAGTTATCCAGCAGAACCATGCGCGCCCCGGCAGACAGGGCCTGCATCAGCTCACCCTGTGTTTCCACTTCGATCTGGATGAACACTTCGGGAGGAGCGATTTCAATCGCCTTACGCAAGGCAGCCTCGATACTGCCGGCCGCAATGATATGGTTCTCCTTGATCAGGATACCGTCATAAAGACCCGTACGATGGTTGACCCCGCCTCCGCACCGCACGGCGTATTTCTGCGCGAGACGCAATCCAGGCAGGGTTTTACGGGTATCGACAATCTGCGCACCTGTGCCTTTGATCGCCTCGACAAACTTGCGGGTACGTGTCGCCACTGCCGAAAGCATCTGCAGAAAATTCAGAGCGGTGCGTTCCCCAGTCAACAATGCCCGGGCATCTCCATCGAGTACGCATAACGTCTGGCCAGCGCTGGTTTGCTGCCCTTCGCTGACATGCCAGTCGATCCTGACAGAGGGCGACAGCTGGCGGAAGCTTTCATCGAACCACGGGATACCGCAGATGACGATGGCCTCCCGCACGATTACCTGCGCACTGAGGCATTTGCCGGGCGGGATGAGGGAAGCAGTCAGGTCCCCCGTACCGATATCCTCACTCAATGCCAGGCGAACCTGGTTACTGATTGCTTCACTTTGCAACATGCTTCAAACTCGATCCTTTTAACAATCAAGAAAACGGGGAACCATGCCTGACAGCCTGATCGATCTGATCATTTACAGCGTCGGCACCATTCTTGGGCTGATCGTCGTCGGCGCCATCGTGACCTTTTTCATCCGCGACGTCACCCAGAAAGAACACGCCATACTGCGCAATTATCCCATTATTGGCCGGTTGCGCTATTTTTTCGAGATCCAGGGAAAATATTTTCGCCAGTATTTCTTTTCCGGTGATCGCGATGAAATGCCGTTCAACCGCGCCACCCGGAAATGGATATACAAAAATGCCAAGAACAGAGGCGGCATCATCGGCTTTGGTTCCACCTACGATCTGCGTGAACCGGGCGCATTCATTTTCGTCAATGCTGCTTTTCCCATACTGGAAGAAGATCAGTTACCCACCCCGGCCTTATCCATTGGCGAAGGATACTGCGACCAGCCTTTTCTGGCGCGATCCATCATCAATATCAGCGCCATGAGCTATGGCGCCATTTCCACACCTGCTGTGCGCGCACTATCACGCGGTGCAGCCAAAGCCGGATGCTGGCTGAATACGGGTGAGGGCGGGCTGGCTCCCTGCCATCTGGAAGGGGAATGTGATCGCATCATGCAGATTGGTACCGCCAAATACGGTATTCGGGATATACAGGGAAATTTTTCTGCTACCCGCGCAAAGGAAATCGCTCAGTCGGTCAAAGCATTCGAAATCAAGCTCTCCCAGGGAGCAAAACCGGGTAAAGGAGGTGTACTGCCCGCCTCCAAGGTCAACCCGGAAATTGCTGCTATCCGGGGAATTCCGCCTTATCAGGATTCCATCAGCCCCAATCGGCATCATGATATCGGCAATATCGATGAATTGCTGGATCAGGTAGCTTTCATCCGGGAACTGACCGGACGACCGGTGGGCGTCAAAACCGCCATTGGCGGCTGGCATTTCATCAACGAACTGTGTGATACCATCCTGCGCCGCGGTCTGGAATATGCACCTGATTTTCTGACGATAGATGGTGGAGAAGGCGGCAGTGGAGCGGCGCCCCAGACGCTGCTCGATCATGCCGGCCTGCCGATCACGGAAGCACTGCCACGAGTGGTCGATGCCCTGATCGAATCCGGTCTGAAACAGCGCATACGCGTCGTGGCGGCAGGGAAACTGGTCACTTCTGCACAGGGTGCCTGGGCATTGTGCGTCGGCGCAGATTTCATCAACACCGCCCGCGGATTCATGTTTGCCCTGGGTTGCATCCAGGCCATGCGCTGTCACCTGAACACCTGTCCGACCGGCATCACTACCCACAATCCGCGCCTGCAGCGCGGCCTGGTAGTAGAAGAAAAATACCTGCGAGTAGCCAATTACGCGCTCAACGTCAATCATGAAATCAATATGATCGCCCATTCCTGCGGATTAAAGCACGCCCGCGAACTGCGCCGGGAACACATACGTATCGTCGAAAAAGCCGGGATAAGTGTAGCGCTCAACATATTGCACCCGTATCCGGAAACAAAATCGACTGTTCGTAATTGAACGACTGGTTCAGTCTGTTTTTTGGCAGAAGTAAAAACAAGGGAAACAATATATTGCCGGGTTTGCTGTTCTCACCTTCCTCGCCTTTTCCCGACCCCACCGACCTCTGAGCTCTTCTGATCCGGCGACACAAGCCCCTGTAAATCTTTCCCGCTCGTCATAAAGGAAATATTGATATTAATATTAACTATAACTATAATAATTCTCACTAAGATTTATTTTTTTATTAAAAAGTTCCGGTGAATTTGCTTTGCGAGCGAGTTTCCCGGTTTTTTAGTATGTGTCTTGGCTGTAATACCAATTATCAGCAGCGTCTCAACTGATGAGCAGCAAATCGGGATTGATCTGAACAGCGATCTTTCTGAACCAGAAACCCTTAATAACAATTTTTTAATTACCAGCAGCAAACCAATCAACAATCTCATTAGAGGGAAATGAAATGTCGCAACAGCAAAAAACGCTGCTCCCCCTGGGCGCAGCACTGATGGCCGGCGGGCTGTCGATCAGCGCCTTTGCAGCGGAAGGGAGTGAATCATCCGAAGCTGCCGTTCTTCCTACCATCAAGGTGCAGACGAGCGCCGAAGAGCAGGATGGTTACCGTGCCACTGCGACTCGTGTCGGTAAAAAATTGCAGGATCCGCACGATATTCCGCAGGCAGTGACCACTATTACCAACCAGTTCATGGAAGACTACCAGGCAAGCTCACTGAGGGATGCGCTGCGCCACGTTGCCGGCTTGTCTTTCAACGCTGCAGAGGGCGGGCGTTCCGGTGACAATATGATGTTGCGCGGTTTCTACACCTTTGGTGATATGTATCTGGACGGTATCCGTGATACTGCACAGTACAACCGTGAAATCTTCTATATGGAGCAAGTGGATGTACTGCGCGGAGCGGGCGCCATGATGTTCGGACGTGGTCAGGCCGGTGGTGTCATCAACCAGGTCAGCAAGGCACCACACATTGGGGATAGAGGCAAAATCACCGGTAGCGTCGGGATGTACGGTTACTACGAAATGACCGGTGATTTCAACAAACAGATCACTGATACCATTGCCATCCGATTCAATGGAATGAAACGTACCGAAGACAGCTGGCGCAAGAATCCGGCGGCAGATGACAGAGCCAGCCTGGATCGTGATGGATTTGCCATCAGTGCCGGGATAGGCCTCAACACTGCGAATGAATTCATCCTGAGCCATATCCGCACGACAACGAATGACAAACCAGATTTTGGTGTCAGCTTTGATGCGACGACGCGCAGACCACAAGAACGATTTCCAGCAAAATATTACTGGGGAACCAACAGTAATTTTGACAAAAGCACGGTAAATATCACCACAGCAAGCTTTACTCACCGTTTTTCGCCTGACAGTGAATGGCGCACCCAGTTACGCTACGGCGATTATGAACGCAGTTACTGGGCACGTACTCCCAGCCTCACTGTTGCTCCTAATATCGGAGGCACGATTTGTACACCTAACTGTAATGGCGGGCCGACGCGCGCAATGGACTACGAAACACTAGCCATTCAGACGGATTACAATAAAAAATTCCAGTTGTTTGGAATGAACCACGAATTCCTCGCCGGTGCAGAATATCTCAATGAAGACGGCTTCCGTCATTCCTTACAGAATTTCGGCGGGACGACAGCGGCCAATCCTCCTCTGTATCGCCCTTACGAGATTAATTCAGCAGGGAACCCAGTCGATTTCAAATCCCGCACCTATGCCGTTTATATGCAGGATACGATCGAGTTCATTCCTAAATGGAAACTCACACTGGGCGGGCGACGCGACGAGATGAAAGCGATATATTCGAATACACTCTCTCCCAGACTGAGATATGGCGAGTGGAGTACACGCGGAGCCTTGTCCTACCATTTTTCAGATCAGTCACATTTTTATGTAGCCTATAGCGATTCATTCAGTCCGACGGCTGATCTGTATCAGCTCAACGTTGCGCCTCTCCCGCCGGAACGCAGTCAGGTCAAGGAAGTCGGTGCGAAATGGCTGTTGTTTGAAGGCGATCTGGCACTGCGTGCAGCACTGTACCGTGCCGACAAGCAATGGGAACGCAATACCGATCTCGAATCAACCGCATCTGTCCTTACCCGAAAACGCCGCACCGATGGAATTGAACTGGAAATGGCAGGCCGCATCACCCCCAACTGGGAAGTATTCTCCGGTTTCACTGTGATGGATTCAGAAGTCCGGAAAGTGGCTGTCAACGTCAATCCGAATACCGGTGCCCTGACTTCGGGTAACCCGGCATACGAGGGTGAACGCTCACGCAACACTCCCCCTTATACATTCAACCTGTGGACGACCTATAAACTGCCCTATGGCTGGAGAGTAGGTGGAGGTGTCGAAGTAAAAGGCAAGCGTTACGCCTACAACCCAAGCGGTGCCGGCCCTATCCCCACCCTGCCGGGTGAAACCGAATTCCATCCCAACACTGCGCCTTCCTATATGCGCTGGGATGCGATGGTTGCCTATGAACAACCAAAATGGGCGGTACGGTTGAATGTTCAGAACGTATTCAACAAGCTGTATTATGATGCTGTCTACGACAATGGCGGGTTTGTCATCCCAGGCCAGCGTCGCAGAGCGATCATGACTGCTGAATATCGTTTTTAACCGGAAATCCAACTGAGTGCTCCTGACTATCGATGATGTTTTGACACAAGAGGAACTGGCCATCGCAAGAAGTATGCTGGCCAGATCTGCCTGGGTAAGCGGGCTGGTAACGGCCGGTACCCAGGCTGCCCAGGTGAAGAACAATCAGCAAGTGCAGGAAAACGATCCGCAAATAGTCAACCTGCGCCGCCTGGTATTGGGAGCACTCAACCGCAACGCCCTGTTTTTCACGGCGACTCTGCCTGAAAAAATCGTACCGCCGTTCTTCAATCGCTACAGCGGGGAAACCAATCATTACGGTTTTCATGTGGATAATGCCATGCGCCTGCTGCCGGATGGCAGTGGATATGTCCGCACCGATGTATCCGCCACATTGTTTCTGTCTGATCCGCAGGAATACGATGGCGGAGAACTGGTCATCAACGATACTTTCGGTCAGCATGGTGTGAAACTGCAGGCAGGCAGCATGGTGATCTATCCCTCTTCCTCGATCCATCAAGTCACACCGGTCACCCGCGGAGAACGGCTGGCCTGCTTCATGTTCATCCAGAGCATGGTGCGTAACCCCGATCAACGACGCCTTCTGTATGAGATGGATATGGCATTGTTGCAGCTGCGCCAGAATATTGGTGAAACACCCGCCGTCGTCAGCCTGACCGGCACTTACCATAACCTGCTGCGACAGTGGGCTGACAGTTAGTGGGCGAGTTACTGCCTAAGCTTGCAACCATTCCGGAAGGAATACAAAGCGCAGCCGATTACCTGCCTTTAGCCAGAGAACGCCTGCTGCCGGCAGTCTGGCACTACCTGGAAGAAGGCAGCGGCAATCAGGTAACACTGCACACCAATAACTGCGTATTCGATTCGATCCGGCTTATACCCCGGCCCATGGCCGATGTGCGAGACGGTCATACCCGTATCACCCTGTTTGGCCAGACACTGGCACATCCTGTCATCCTGGCACCACTCGCCTACCAGCGCCTGTATCACCCGCATGGAGAATCGGCCAGCGCCATGGCGGCCAATGCACAAGGAGGACAACTGTGTGTAAGCAGCCTGGCAAGCCAGACACTGGAAGAAATCATCACTGCAGCCGGGCAGCCTTTATGGTTTCAGTTGTATTGGCAGGAAGATCGTCCGAGAACACTGAAACTATTGCGCCGGGCCGTTACCGCGGGCTATCAGGCGATCGTATTCACGGTGGATGCACCGATCAAACAGGCAACCATTCAACTGCCCGCCAGCATCAGCGCGGTCAATCTGGATACACCGGCGCTGTTTCCGGCACTTTTGCCGCATCAAAGCCAGGTATTCAATGGCTGGATGGCGCAAGCGCCCCGCTGGGAGGATCTTGCCTGGCTGAGAGCGCAAACCTCGCTGCCACTGCTGGTAAAGGGCATCCTGCATCCGGAGGATGCCAGGAAAGTGATGGATCTGGGATACGATGGATTAGTAGTATCCAACCATGGCGGGCGCGTGCTGGATGGTGCTCCTGCGAGCCTGGCGTGTCTTCCGGAAATCGTCAGTGCTGTATCCGGCCGGGGAAAGGTGCTGTTCGACAGCGGTATCCGCAATGGGCGCGATATTTATAAAGCGCTGGCGCTCGGAGCCGATGCCGTACTGGTTGGCCGCCCCTACATCTGGGGGCTGGCAACGGCCGGTGCTCTGGGTGTGGCCCATATCATCCGCCTGCTGAGGGATGAACTGGAAATGACCATGGCACTTACCGGCACAGCCAGTATTAGAGAAATTACCCGGGAGAAAATAATTTCTGATCGGGACTGAAAATGATCGAGTTTGAACAGGCACCTGACACGGCTCCTTCGCTCCCCCGATAACTTCCGGCTAAATCGATCCTTATAAATCGATCGCTGCCCTATCAAGCTGTCCGGTGGTCCATTTCAGTAATCTCAATGCTGGCTGTGATGAATCACATGTGGAATGGCTGCTCTCAGGTAGTAGATCATCGACCACAATGTCAGAATGGCTGCAATGTAAATCAGCCAGGTGCCAGCCGTCTGTGAATCGAACGCATCATTGATTCTGTCGTGGTAGAGCAGCAGGGGAATTGCCACCATTTGTGCAGCCGTTTTGATCTTCCCCAGAAAAGACACTGCCACACTCTTGGATTTGCCAATTTGCGCCATCCATTCACGCAGTGCGGAAATTGTAATTTCACGACCAATGATGATCAAAGCAACCGGGGCATCCAGCCGGTCCAGATACACCAGTACGATCAGGGCGGCGGCTACCATCAGTTTGTCTGCTACCGGATCGAGAAAGGCACCAAATGCGGAAGTCTGGTTGAGCACCCGCGCCAGGTAGCCATCCAGCCAGTCGGTCAACGCGGCGCCGGCAAATACGATGGTGGCAACCAGATTCTGCGTGGCCGGAGACATCCAGTCCGTCGGCAGATAAAAAATACCGACAAACAGGGGAATTGCCATGATACGCAGCCACGTCAGAAAATTGGGAAGATTCATCAGCATAACCAAACGCACTCCAGTCTGTTTTCATCCTGTCAGGTTGATAATCCGCGATACCAGATTCACCACGGGTTTTCTCCGCTTTATTCTGCATGTTCCACACACTCGCTCCTACTGGTGGGAATCTGATGTGGCAGGTTCAGCAGCAGCATTTCCGGAAGTATGTAACAGCGACTGAATCGCCGTTTTCCAGCCAGTATACAGTCGCTTTCTTTCAGCTTCCGTCATCGCAGGAGTGTAGATTATATCCCGTTGCCAATAATGTTCAGTTGCTTCCAGCCTGGCGAACAGCCCCACTGCCAATCCGGCCAGAATTGCCGCACCCAGTGCCGTTGCTTCCGTTACTTTCGGTACCTCCACCGGCCTGTTCAACATATCAGCGAGAAACTGGCACATGAACCCGTTTGCCACCAGCCCTCCATCCACACGAATGACGTCGGCCTGATGGCCGCCATCTTCCTCTATTGCTGCCATCAGATCCAGGGTCTGATAGCCCTGCGCTTCCAGGGCGGCACGAACGATATGCGCCCGGGTCGTATCACGTGACAACCCGCTGATCATGCCACGCACATCCGGTCGCCAGTAGGGTGCGCCCAAGCCGGTAAAAGCAGGTACGAAATACACTTCATTACTGTCCGGCACACTGCGCGCCAGTGCCTCACTAGCTGCTGCATCCTGAAAGAATTCCAGCCCGTCCCGCAGCCACTGAATCGCTGCACCCGCAACGAAAATCGATCCTTCAACGGCATAAACCATCTTGCCATTCAGACGATACGCCGGCGTGGTCAGTAAACGATGTCGTGAAAGCCTGAAATCCGGACCGATATTCATGAGTGCAAAACAACCGGTACCATAGGTGGATTTGACCATGCCCGGCCGGAAGCACCTTTGTCCGATCAGCGCCGCGTGCTGATCTCCTGCCATGCCGCCAACAGGAATTTCCCGACCGAGCAAAGCCGGGTCGGTCATCCCGAATCCGGCAGCATTATCGCGAACTTCCGGCAGAATCGCTGCCGGAATATCGAACAATGCCAACAGGTCTGCATCCCACTGCTGTTCGACGATATTGAACAACAATGTCCGTGCAGCATTCGTTACATCAGTGGCATGCACCCGTCCACCCGTCAGATGCCAGAGCAGGTAGCAATCGATCGTGCCAAACGCCAGTTCACCCCTTACTGCCCGGGCACGCACGCCTTCAACGTTATCCAATATCCAGGCAATTTTGGTTGCAGAAAAATAGGGATCGAACAACAGACCGGTTCGGGCTGTTACCATCGGCTCAAATCCTTGTGCTCTCAATCGCTCGCAAACAGTACCAGTGCGGCGATCCTGCCAGACAATGGCAGGATAAACAGGTTTGCCTGTCTTACGATCCCATAAAATGGTCGTTTCGCGCTGATTGGTGATGCCAATGGCAGCAACCGCTTCCGCCCTGCCGGCAGTGCGTTCCAGGATCGCACGGCAGACTTCGAGCGTATCCTGCCAGATGGTTTCTGGATTCTGCTCGACCCAGCCCTTGCGCGGATAATGCAACTTCAGCTCTTTCTGTTGCACTGCAAGGATTTTCAGTTCCGCCGAAAACAGAATGGTACGAGTGCTGGTCGTCCCCTGATCGATGGCCAGAATCGTCGGCTGATCATTCATGGTCAGTTTCGTACGAAAGAAACAGGAAATATCATTTGCAAGTCACCCGGTCGGCCTGTCTTCAGTTAGCATGGAATCTCCCGGAAAAGAGCCCATTTACCGGTAATATTCACCGGAACGCTCCGGCTGGTAAGTCACTTCCACGATGCGCACACGCAATACGCCACCACCCGGTTTGGGCCACTCGATTTCATCTCCCTGTGCAAGTCCCAGCAGTGCACTTCCTACCGGCGCAAGGATCGAAATCTTTTCCCCGCTGGTATCGACATCCTTCGGGTAAACCAGCGTCAGGCAGAATTCTTCGGCAGAGGATTCAACTCTGAATCTGACAGTCGAATTCATCGTCACAACGGTGGGTGGAATCTCCTCCGGATCTACCACTTCTGCCCGGGCAAGCTCGGCTTCCAGATCATCCCTGCCCGGAAACGCATTTTGCGAGAGAGTTTCCAGCAATATTTCCAGGCGCTCTGCATCGAGCGAAGAAATCATGATTTTGGGTTTGATACTCATTTTAATTCCTCGTATTGGATCGTCCACATGAATTGTTGCAGAAAAAAGCCACGGCTTTCAGGTGAAAACACTCCTCCTGAAATGGCTCTGCAAATGGAAAAACTGATTGACGGACGCAACCGGTCTGTGTTGCATCCCGTTATAGAGAACTAAGTCACACTTGAAAAGATGGAAAGCCGGGAAATCTCTTGCACTTACCAACCACAGCTAAACTCGCCCGGTCCCTGTTAGCGCAGTATAGCCTACCGCCCTGCCATTGACCAGTACAGGCCAGTCTTCAGAGTTCACTCTCACCGCGCGTGGAAAAACGATACCCCGCCCCTCTGACTGTCTGCACGAGATCGGCTTTTCCTGCTACATCCAGCGCCTTGCGCAACCGGCGTATATGCACATCAACCGTACGATCTTCGACAAAAACATGATCTCCCCACACCCGATCCAGTAGCTGGGCGCGGGTATGCACACGTTCAGCATGCGCCATCAGAAAATACAACAGACGATATTCGGTAGGACTGAGCAGCAACTCTTTCTCATGCGTGCCATCATTCAGATCGGTAACGGTCACCCGGTGTGTCATCGGGTTGATCTGTACCCCCCCGATATCGAGAATTTCATCGGAAGCTTCAGGCAGGCTCCGGCGTAATACTGCTTTTATCCGGGCAATCAACTCACGCGGGGAAAACGGCTTGGTAACGTAATCATCCGCCCCGGTTTCCAATCCGATTACTTTATCTCTCTCATCCACTCGAGCAGTCAGCATAATGACGGGAATCGGTTTGGTACGCGGATCGCGTCGCAGCGATCGCGCCAGCTCAATACCGCTTTTCCCAGGAAGCATCCAGTCCAGCAATACCAGATCGGGCAACACCTCATTCACCATGGCTGCCGCCTGCTCGGCACTGTTTGTACATACAGCGGTATAGCCCGCATTGCGCAGGTTATAGGCGATCAGCTCCTGAATCGCCGATTCATCTTCCACTACCAGAACTGTTGCAGACATTTCTCACCTCACTGGAAAAAGGGATATAACCCACATCCGGAACATACAGAGCAATAATGACAGAATGATGACAGATCAGCCCTTTGGTGGATCACAGCCCTAGCGATAATAATCGCTATACTCACGCCACCACACTATACGATAAGCAGCCCAGCCACTGTACTCTCGATCTCACAATTTCCTTGCAGCAGGCATGTCGCCACTGATGATTCAGATCGTGCCTAGAAACCAGCCATGAAGTTGAGGCGCAATCGGTTTTGCCAGCCGACTTGAGTCAGGTCCAGCAACGATATCCTTCTGTTGATAGTGATAGCAAGCCGTGTTCAGCATGATATTCGTGCGCAGAACATAGTCGATGGCCAGTGCGTGTTGCAGGCAGTTGCGTAAGATTGGTGTGTCATGGCTGAACGCCCACAGACAGGCGACTTACATGAACTGGAGAGCGAGAACACCATAAAAAGCCGCTTGATGGTGATCTTCGGCTTTCAATCGGGATATATTTCGATACTTTGATCGTAGTTAGGAATTCGTCGGGCAGGATACTGATCCTGCCAGAATTCCACTATTTGGTGGGTGGCGGAGAGAGAGGGATTCGAACCCTCGATAAGCTTTTTGAGCCTATACTCCCTTAGCAGGGGAGCGCCTTCGACCACTCGGCCATCTCTCCGTGGGTGATATTCTTATATCAGCTTACGCTGCAAAAGTCGGTAATACTAACACGTTTTTGTGCTGGTGTTATTCACCTGATCCAGATCAAAAGCTTTGTGCAGAACCCGGACCGCTAATTCCATATACTTCTCATCAACTACGACAGAAATTTTGATTTCTGAAGTTGCAATCATACGAATATTGATTCCCTCTTCTGCCAGAACACGGAACATTTTGCTGGCGATACCGGCATAGGAACGCATTCCCACCCCGATCACCGAGACCTTGGCGATTTTATCCCCGCCAATGACTTCACGCGCACCGATATGAGGCAATACCTGTTGTTTCAGTACATCCATCGTTCTGGCATATTCGTTCCGGTGAACCGTAAATGAAAAGTCAGTGGTATCATCATGTCCAACGTTCTGGATGATCATATCGACGTCTATATTGGCATCTGCCACCGGGCCCAGTATCTGATAGGCAATACCAGGGTGATCCGGCACACCTACCACCGTGATTTTCGATTCGTCACGATTAAATGCAATCCCCGAGATTATGGGCTGTTCCATCTTGTTATCTTCCTCAAACGTGATCAGCGTACCTTCGCCTTCCTCAAAGCTGGAAAGAACCCTGAGCTTGACCTTGTATTTACCGGCAAACTCCACCGAACGTATTTGCAGCACCTTGGAGCCCAGGCTGGCCATTTCAAGCATTTCTTCGAATGTAATGGTATCCAGTTTCCGGGCTTCCGGCACCACACGCGGATCAGTGGTATAAATACCGTTGACGTCCGTGTAGATTTGGCATTCGTCCGCCTTGAGCGCTGCAGCCAGTGCAACCGCCGTAGTATCTGAGCCACCCCGCCCCAACGTCGTAATATCACCCGTTTCATCAACGCCCTGGAATCCGGCCACAATAATCACGTAACCCGCTGCCAGATCGGCACGAATGGGGTCTTCATCGATCTTCAGGATACGCGCCTTGGTATGGGCACTGTCAGTCGTGATACTGACTTGAGGACCGGTATAGCTTTTTGCCTTGATCCCCAGCTCACGCAAAGCCATCGCCAGTAATCCGATCGTTACCTGTTCGCCGGTGGACAGAATGACATCCAGTTCACGGGGATCAGGATTGGGTTGAATCTCTTTTGCCAGCGAAATCAGACGATTGGTTTCTCCGCTCATGGCTGATACGACGACTACCAGCTCATGCCCCTGCGCCCGAAACTCAGCCACACGATGCGCAACCTGTTTAATGCGCTCGGTGCTGCCTACCGAAGTGCCACCATATTTTTGAACAAGAAACGCCACGAATTTTTTCTCAGGAATAAATGATCAAACAGCCTGAACGGCGGTGAATTCTACACATTTCTCTGAAAGAATTCTATTTCCAGATCAGACGAAAGCCAAAAATATGAGTCTGCCGCTACCTGAAGAACCAGATCGTAAAGATCAGGGGACTGATTTCAGCAGACTCATGACATTTCCATAAAACCTGAGAACAATCAGAAATCGATCCCCAGTTCGCGCAGTGTTTCTTTGGTTATTTTGCCTTCAGCCAAACCATGTTGTTTCTGGAAATCGATCAATGCACCTCTGCTGCGTGGCCCCAGTTTACCGTCCGCCACTCCCGGATTCAAACCGGCATCTGTCAAAGCCTGCTGAACTTTGCGGATCAGATCCGGTGTGGCTTTGACGACTTCCTGACCATCATCAGCAGATCCTGCTGCTGAATCTGTTGCAGGGGCTGCTGCTACAGACCCGGTTTCTTCAGCGCCACTCGTAGTCGTTTCTTCCGGTTCAGGTTCTACTTCACCATTTAAAGCACCACCAGTACGCTGGATAATTTCATCTGCTTTTGCCAGAATCGATTCCAGTGATTCTTCTTCCATGATCTCGCCAGACTCGGTCTCACCAGATTCAACGGGTACTGATCCAGTCACGATCTCATCACTCTGAACAGCCTCTTCGGTTACCCCGATCTGATTCTGCGCGGTGGTTTCTTCCGGTTCATCACCACAACCTGCTACAAACGCAACCAAAGATAGCATCAGAACACATTTTGCAAAACGATCAAGATTTATCACTTTCATTCCCGAACCTCCTCATGAAAAAATCAATGAATCTCCCGGATATCTAAAACCAGGCCTGAAAATTCCCGCTTCCTGAACCAACCAGGCCATGCCCGGCCAATCAGGCAGATATAACCCCGCAATATACACCCTTCATACGATCATTCCATCCTATGATGACATAAGAATCGTTTTTAATGATCTATCGGGTGAAAAGCAAAATCGCACAAATCGATAACGATACCCGGCAACTGTTTTTCAGGAGAATTACTATGAACAAAACCATTCTCGTCCTCAATGCCGGCTCATCCAGTCTCAAATTCGCACTCTATCAAACGACACATGAAAGCATATCGATGATCTGCCGGGGAAAAATCGAGATCGGCGGTAATGCTTCATCCCGGTTTCAAGTCAAGGATTCCCGGGGAGAGCTACTCTGGCAGCAGTCTCTTCACATTACCCATCATGAAAACGCGATAGAGGTACTTTTACAATGGCTGGAAACACGAACGGACAAGCGACAGCCAATAGCAGCAGGTCACCGTGTCGTCCATGGCGGCATGCTATTCAACCGACCGGTCCTCATCGATGAACAGGTCATCACCCGACTGCTGCAACTGGTTCCACTGGCACCGCTGCATCAGTCCGACAGCCTGGCAGGAATCAGCGCATTACGACGACTCAGACCGGATTTACCACAGGTTGCCTGTTTCGATACCAGTTTTCATCGTACCATGCCCGATGAGGAACAGATTTATGCGCTGCCCGGCCATCTGACAGACCAGGGAATCCGGCGTTACGGTTTTCATGGGTTGTCCTACGAGTATATTGCCCATATCCTGCCCGATCATCTGGGCGATCGGGCAACAGGACGTATCGTAGTAGCACATCTTGGCAACGGTGCCAGCCTGTGCGCTTTACGGCAGGGCAAAAGTATCGCCACGACCATGGGATTCACACCGCTGGAAGGTTTGCCGATGGGTACACGTTGCGGCAACCTCGATCCGGCGGTACTGCTTTACCTGATGCGGGAACAACAAATGGACCACGATACTCTGACGAATCTGTTACATCGGCAGGCTGGGTTACTGGGTGTTTCCGGTATCAGCGCCGATATGCGCACGTTACTGGCCAGCAATGATCCCGGCGCCAAACGGGCCGTTGACCTGTTCGTCTGGCAGGTATGCCGTCAGTTAGGGGCAATGGTGGCCTTACTGGAAGGGATCGATGGTCTGGTTTTCACTGCAGGTATCGGCGAGCATGCATCGCAGATCCGTACACGGATATGTGCCCGCCTCAAATGGCTGTCGATCGAGCTCGATGAATCTGCCAATCAGGCCAATGCCATCCGTATCAGCACTGCCGACAGCCATACACCGGTCCTCGTTCTGCCAACCGATGAAGAAACCATCATCGCCCGCCACACATTGCGACTCATCGCGGCATGAACCGGGACACCTCCCATGACTTGACCTTAATGAGGTAATTTGCCATGACTCAAATCCCGCACCCTCTCACTCCGGATGAACTGCAGAAAATCGACGCCTACTGGCGCGCTGCCAATTATCTTTCAGTCGGCCAGATCTATCTGCTTGATAACCCACTGCTGCAGACCCCGCTGACATTGCAGCATATCAAGCCTCGTTTGCTGGGGCACTGGGGAACGACACCCGGGCTCAATTTCATTTATGCCCATCTCAATCGCATCATCCGGCGTGATGATCTGAACATGATCTACATCGCTGGTCCCGGCCACGGCGGACCCGCACTGGTCGCCAATACCTACCTGGAAGGCACTTACTCCGAACATTACCCCGATATCTCGCAGGATATCCAGGGAATGAAACACCTGTTTCGCCAGTTCTCTTTTCCCGGCGGGATCGGCAGTCATGCCACACCGGAAATTCCCGGTTCCATCCACGAAGGAGGTGAACTCGGTTATGCACTCTCTCATGCCTTCGGGGCAGTGTTCGACAATCCGGATTTGATCGCAGCCTGCGTCGTAGGTGACGGAGAAGCCGAAACCGGGCCATTGGCAACTGCCTGGCATTCCAACAAGTTTCTCAACCCGGTTCATGATGGTGCCGTGCTGCCGATCCTGCATCTGAATGGCTATAAAATTGCCAACCCCACCATTCTGGCGCGTATCAGCCGTGAAGAACTGGAACAGCTGTTCCAGGGCTATGGCTATCAGCCCTATATCGTCGAAGGAGAAGATCCTCTGACCATGCACCAGCTCATGGCCGGTACACTGGACCAGGTACTCGCTGAAATCAGATCGATCCAGACCAGAGCTCGCCTTGATGGTGTGACGCAATACCCTCGCTGGCCCATGATCATCCTGCGTACCCCGAAAGGATGGACCGGGCCCGCAACAGTCGATGGCCTGAAAACGGAAGGCTCCTGGCGTTCCCATCAGGTACCGCTCTCGGAGCTGGCAAAAAAACCGGAACATATCCAGCAACTCGAAGCCTGGCTCAGAAGTTACCGCCCGGAGGAACTATTCGATACTCAAGGCCGGCTGGTCGAACCCCTGCAGACACTGGCACCACTCGGCAATCGTCGAATGGGTGCCAACCCTCATGCCAATGGTGGATCACTGATGAAGCAATTGCGCATGCCGGATTTCCGGAAATATGCGGTCGAAATCGTGCAACCTGGCCAGATCGAAGCCGAATCGACCCGGATCATGGGCAGTTTCCTGCGGGATGTCATGTGCCTGAATCTGAAAACCTGTAATTTCCGGGTATTCGGACCGGATGAAACAGCTTCCAACCGGCTGGGAAGCCTGTATGACGTCACACCCAAAACCTGGCTTGCCGAAACGCTGCCCGAGGATGAGCACCTGGCACCGGATGGACGGGTAATGGAAATCCTGAGTGAACATACCTGCCAGGGCTGGCTGGAGGGTTACCTGCTGACCGGGCGACACGGCCTGTTTTCCTGCTATGAAGCCTTCATTCACATCGTCGATTCGATGTTCAACCAGCATGCCAAATGGCTGAAAGTCAGCAAGGAAATTCCATGGCGCAGACCTATCGCCTCACTCAATTACCTGCTGACTTCCCATGTCTGGCGTCAGGATCATAATGGTTTCTCTCACCAGGACCCCGGCTTTATCGATCATGTGATCAACAAAAAAGCCGATACCATCCGCATCTATCTGCCACCTGATGCGAATTGCCTGCTGTACATTACGGACAAATGTCTGCGCAGCCGCAATTTCGTCAACGTCATCGTCGCCGGCAAACAGCCACAACTGCAATGGCTGGATATGGATGCTGCGATCAAGCACTGCACGGCCGGCATTGGTATCTGGGGATGGGCCAGCAATGATCAGGCTGGCGAACCGGATGTCGTCATTGCCTGCGCCGGAGATGTTCCCACCATCGAAGTCCTGGCCGCTGTCAGCATCCTGCGGGAACATCTGCCCGACCTGCGTATCCGTGTGATCAATGTCGTCGATCTGATGACGCTGCAGCATGACCGGGAACATCCACAAGGACTTTCCGACAGGGAATTCGATACCCTGTTCACTACAGACAAACCTATCATCTTTGCCTACCATGGCTATCCCTGGCTGATTCACCGCCTGACCTACCGCCGTACCAACCACGCTAATCTGCATGTGCGCGGCTATAAAGAAGAAGGAACCACTACTACACCGTTCGATATGACGGTACTCAACGACATGGATCGTTTCCATCTGGTCGATGATGTCATCGACCGTGTTCCCCATCTGGGATACAAAGCGGCCTATCTCAGACAAATCATGCGTGACAAACTGGTCGAGCACCGCGAATACATCAATCGTCACGGTGAAGATATGCCGGAAATCAGGGATTGGAAATGGACTGCACCCTGATGGTGATAACGAATGGCCACCCGGTATTTCTGCCGGTTCCCGACCATAATAGCGGACACCGTCAGCACATCTGATATCTTAAACAGGCTCTGAGGAGCCTCTGAAAAACGTCAGCAAGACAGAGTCAGTTCAAGGCAAAATCGGCGATGCAAGCAACGCGTAGCGGACAGCCATGAGGCTGGCCCGTAGGGCGAGACGCTAACGCCGAGTAAAAAGCGGAGTTCATAATGGCAAATGAGCCTTTTGAGCCGACTTTTAACGCAGAAAGGCAACGCAGGTAGTTTTTTCAGAGGTTCCTCAATCCGTTTTTCCCCTCTTCAGGGCAGTGCATTTCGAATCAATCACCGCCATCAATTCCTGCCAGGAAGTCACGAATCCTTTTGCTCCCTCCTGCTGGAGTCGAATTGCCAGCGCATCGATATCAACCCCTGCTCTGGCAAACTGTTCCAGAACCTGTTCACAATCTCCGCCATCATCAGGCATATAGTCGAGGCTCTGATCATCATAGTCCGCAAGTGCCTTCAAGGTAGCTTCAGGCATCGTATTGACCGTAAAGGGAGCGACGAGTGACATCACATACAGAACTGGCGAAGCAGCAGGATCTTTGGTCCCCGTGCTTGCCCATAACAGGCGCTGCGGCCGTGCACCGGCATTGTAGGCACGCAACCAGCGCGGTGAGTCAAAAAGATCACGAGCAGCTTTATAAGTACGTCCGGCAATCGCAATACCCAGCCTGTTGCGCAACGTTTCCGGAACCTTGCCGGCAACTGCAACATCCCACCGGCTGACGAACAAAGAAGCAACGGATATCACATCAGGGTTGAGACCGGCATCGATGCGCCGTTCGATACCGCGCAAAAACGCCTCGGCTGCATCCACATACTGTTCACGACTGAACAGCAACGTCACATTGATCGGTATACCTGCAAAGATAGCTTCTTCAATGGCAGGCAGACCTTCCCGGGTTCCCGGAATCTTGATCAGCAGATTCGGCCGGGCCGCCCGGTTGCAGATTTCCTTTGCAGCCACTATGGTACTGGCGGTATCGTAAGCCAGCAGGGGAGATACCTCCAGCGACACCCATCCATCAATGCCATGGGTACGATCGTAAACCGGCTTCAGCAGATCGGCAACCCTGGTCAGATCTTCCAGCGCCAGATCAAGAAAAATCGCTTCACTCGATTTACTCTGTTCCAAACCTGAACGGATTCCCGCTTCGTAAGCACTGCTGTTTCTGATTGCCTGGTTGAATATGGTCGGATTCGAAGTCAGTCCCGTTACCGAAAGCTCGTCGACGTAACGCTTGAGTGTGCCGTTAGTCAATAAATCACGTGTAATGTTATCGAGCCAGAGACTCTGGCCGAGATTATGCAAAAGTTGTGTCGCTTTCATGATTCTGCTCCTTGGAAAATCGCCGGACCGATAGCTGCATGCCGACAATACCCAGTATACGTGCATCAGATAAAATCGCTATGGCTGGCAGCCCTTGAATGATGTTATCGCATCGGCAATCCGGCAGCAGCTCGTGTTCCACCGCCCCCTCTCTGCGACAATTTGTCACATTCTCATTTCCTTTCGTTGTCCGGATAATTTCACGCACCGTCATTATTCCAACGAGGGATTATCGAGTTTATGTACAAAATACTGGTTGTCTTTTTATTGTTTTATACCGGTTTGAGCGTTGCAGGTGACAAAAAAGCGATGCGGTCTGAAGAAATAATGCTGGGAGAACTTATTTTCAAGGATAAAAATTTATCCTTGAACAGGAATCAGTCTTGCGAAACCTGCCACAGCCTGAGCCCGGTCGCAAAGCCGGGTCTACCGGCGGTGCCAGGCTTCGTCGATCCTGACAATGTCACCGCAGGCTCTCCCGTATCGAAAGGCTCCGACATCGATCCCGAAACCAACTTGCCTTTCAACGGCACACTGAATACACCCAGTGTCGGCTATGCGGCCTTCAGCCCGAAGTTCAAATGGGATAAAAGCCTGAACGCCTATAGCGGAGGATTCTTCTGGAACGGCCGCGCCGGAGATCTGGCGGCACAAGCGAAGGAACCTTTCCTCAATCCGGTCGAAATGGCAATGCCCAACGCTGCCGACGTTGTCAATCGTCTGAGTGAGAATGCCACTTACCGCAAGCTGTTCAGAAAAATTTACGGTATTTCACTACCACTCAAAAAACAGTCGGACAGGATGGTAGAGAAAGTTTTTCAGAGCATGGCTCAGGCTGTTGCCGCCTTCGAACGAGACAGATCATTCAGTAAATTCAACTCCAAGTTTGACTATGTTCTCACCGGAACAACGTCATTTACGCCTGTCGAACAACTGGGATTCGATCTTTTCAAAGATCCGCAGAAAGGCAATTGCGCAGTTTGTCATCCCGTGGAAAGTACATTCGATAAAAAAGGGAACATCACTGTTCCGCCCTTGTTCACCAACTTTGGCTATGAAAACATCGGTGCACCCCGCAACATGAAAATCCCCGGATCGCCCGAACCTGATCTGGGCCTTGGCGGACGGGCAGACATTCAGAAACGCGATAAATCAGGTTTACAAATCGGCAAACATAAAGTCATGTCCTTGCGCAACGTGGCGGTTACCGCCCCGTATGGCCATAATGGCGTTTTTGCATCTCTGGCAATGATCGTACATTTTTACAATACACGCGATGCATTGCCGCACGATTGCGATAACACTTCACCCCGGTTTCCATCTCAGTGCTGGCCATTGCCCGAAGTCGGGCGAAACGTCAGTAACGAGTTTGGCAATCTGAATCTGACAGCAGAAGAAAGAACAGCACTCATCGCATTCATGAATACCCTGACGGATGGCTATCCCGCCTGGGGCAATGATCCGCTGATCCCGCCCGGGACACCTTCTCCCTATCCGCATCTTCGGATACCGTCCAGATAAGCCGTCATCCTTCCAGCGATCAGTACGCAAGGTGCCCGGGATACCACTCGATTGTGTGCAGAATGAGCACTGCATCGATGATCCGGTTACCGGCACTTACCCGGGCATTCTTCCCTGCGACAATTTGTCGCATTCTCATTTCCTGCTTTTGTCCGGATAATTTGATCCGGACAAACAATAGTTACACACCTCTTTTCGCGACTGCATCATGTCTTCATCGGATTCCTCCGTATTTACAGCACTTTATAAACAATACCAGTCACAATTGATCAGTCGCATCACTCGCCTGGTCGGTTGCCGTGAAACCGCAGCTGATCTCGCCCAGGAAGCCTATATCCGGTTACTGGGCCACCGCGATTTATCGAATATATTGAGCCTGTCCGCTTATCTGTTCCGGATCGGCCATAATCTGGCCATGGATCATCAGCGTGATCCTGCAAATAAAATAGAATATCTGCTACTCGATGAGACACTGCCCTGCCCGCTGCTCCAGCCGCATGAAATCGTGAGCCTCCGGCAGCAGTGCAGACTATTGCTGGACACGATTGCCTCCATGCCGCAAGGTTGCCGCGATGTTTTTCTGCTGCGTAAAATCGATGGGCTCAGTTACAGTGAAATCTCCATCCGCCTCAATATTTCCGAAAAAACCGTGCAACGACGTCTGGTACAGGCCATGCTGCGTTGCCACCGCAGCATGAACCAGATAGTCATCCGGTGATACTGTATGCCCGCTTCCGGCCCTCCTGACGAACAGCTGCTCAAACAGGCACTGAAGTGGTTCTTTCTATTACAGTCTGAACACTGTACGGATAAGGACAGGCGAAAATTCAACCGCTGGTTCTGTAAAAATGAAGCTCATCAGACAGCCTATGCGCATGCTGAACGCTTATGGTCTGAAACAGACAGGCTGAAAGAAACACCCGATATCCCCGGTTTGCGTGAAGCCAGACAGCGCCGCCCAAAACACCAGCCGGCCGGCATACTCGGCTGGGCACTGTTCTTCCTGATTTCATCTGCTTTGATGAGTATCGGCTGGCTGGAATACAGCGCTGAAACCATCACTTATTCCACCCGATTGGGAGAGCAGCGCCTCATCTCCCTGGCGGATGGCAGCCGTATCAACATGAATACGGCCACTCGTCTGCACGTCCGCATTTCTTACCTGCAGCGCAAAATCACGCTGGATACGGGAGAAGCCGTTTTCGACGTTGCACACGAGACCTGGCGTCCTTTTGTCGTGCATACAGACAAATTGCAGATCCGTGATATCGGCACCCGGTTCAACATACACAAACAGCAGGACGAGATATCGATCACGGTACTGGAAGGTGCGGTGGAAATCGATGGTGTACATCTGGATGAAGGGTATCAGCAACACTATTCCTCTCGCAGTGATCATGCGATTCTCCGCCCGGTCGATACCGAACAGATCGCAGCCTGGCAGCACGGGCGGCTGATATTCCACCAGACTCCTCTGGCAGCAGTCACAGCCGAGCTGGAACGCTATCACCCGGTACACTTCATTTTTACTGACCCCGCCATTGCACATGAGACGCTGAGCGGAACATTCGGCACCTGTGATCTGCCACTTTTTCTCAGCAGCCTGGAAAAGGCTTTACCAGTCAGGGTAAAAAAACTGCCGGACGGGCAAACCCTGCTGATCGACCGGATAAATAAAAAAATGTGACCAGTTCATCGTGTTTTTCACGTCTTACCAGACAGGACATCAGAAACCTTTATACCTTCCTGACTGGAGAAAAACACCATGAAATCTATTGCCGGATTATTTTCGTTACTGCTTCTGCTATGGGCGAATACGGCCAATGCGCAAAATGACATCACCTATTCCTTCAATCTTCCTGCCCAGCCCCTTTCTTCCACGCTGAATCACCTGGCCAATATCACCGGCATCAAGCTGATTTATGCGGATGAAGTCACCCGGAATCATCTTTCTCCACCTCTACACGGCAACTTCACACTGGCAGAAGCATTGAACCAGGTACTGAATAAAAACCGGTTGAAGTACGAGATGGTCGATAACAGCATGGTCGTCATCAGCCAGGCTGCTGCCAATACGGTTTTACCCGAAATCACCATCACCACTGATTCATCCGCGGCCGGTAACGAAGCCTCACTAACCGTTCCGAATACCGCACAGGCAACGGCCAATATCCAGTACACACCCGGTGCCGTCGAAGTCATATCCGATACCCGATTCAAAAGTACACCGGCACAAACCATCAAGGACATCGTCGGCTGGATACCCGGTGTCATCGCCCAACCCAAATCGAATATCGACAACAGGATATCGATCCGCGGTTCCGGACTGACGCGCAACTACGGCAACCGTGGCATCAATATGTATATGGACGGCATCCCGATCAACACTGCTGACGGCCTGTTCGATGTCTTCGAAATCGATCCAAGTGCTTACCGCTACGTCGAAGTGTTCAAGGGTGCCAATGCACTGCGTTACGGAGCCAACTCTCTCGGTGGCGCAATCAACTTCGTCACACCGACAGGTTATGATGCTTCCCGGTTCAGCGGGCGAGTGGATACAGGCAGTTTCGGCTATATGAAAGGGCAGGCAAGCACAGGTGGAGTCCACGGTCCGTATGATTATTTCATCACTGCATCGGCACAGCGCGAGGATGGCTATCGCGATCACAGCAACGGCCACATGGTACTGGGCAGCGCCAACTTCGGTTATCGATTCTCACCGGATGCCGAGACACGCTTTTACCTGAACGCAAATACATGGCGCCAGCGTTTACCAGGCGAGCTGACCAAGCGCATGGCGCTGGATTCACCACGCAGCGCCGATCCCGAGTTCGTACGGCAGGATCAGCAACGCAACATCGACTCAGTGCGGCTCGCCAACAAGACTACGCTACGCTTCGGCCCCACCACGGTCGACTTTGGTCTCTTTGGCCACCATCGCCATGTGGATCATCCCATCTACCGGTACCTGGATTACTATGTCCATGACTACGGCGGCTTCGCGCGTGCAACCGATGACCGTCTGATCGCCGGCTTCCGCAACCGCTTCGTCGCAGGTGCAAACGTTCACAACGGCAAAATCAACTACAAAGAATACATCAACCCGGGAGATGCGGTGAAAGGGGCACTGGCCATGTCCACGGTGGATAAATCACAGAACTATTCAATTTATGTCGAAAACAGTTTCTACTTCCTGCAGAACGTCGCGCTTGTTGCCGGCGGACAGTTCCTGCATGCGATTCGCGACCGGAATGACCGTTTCCTGACGGATGGCGACCAGTCGGGTCGCCGCGCTTACAGCATCTTCAGCCCCAGAGGAGGATTGTTGTGGGACATTGCTCCTGATGTACAGATCTTTGCCAATATCTCACGCAGTGCGGAAGTACCGACCTTCGACACGAATACATTCATGACACCTGCCAGCTCGGAGCTCGATGCCCAGACTGCCACCACCTACGAAATCGGAACACGCGGGCGCAAAGCCGATTTCAAATGGGATATCGCCTTCTATCGCGCCCATCTCAGAAATGAGCTGCAATGCCTGAGAACGTCGCCGTTCAGCCCGTGTACTGTAGTCAATGCAGATCGTACCGTACATCAGGGAATCGAACTGGGATTTGGTGCCGCATTTCTCAAGGGAATCGCCACCCGGAAAGATCTTCTCTGGCTCGACGTGGCCTACACCTACAACGATTTCTTTTTTGACGATGACACCCGCTACGGCAACAACAAGCTGCCTGGCGTACCACCCCACTACCTGCGCGCAGAAGTGCTCTACAAGTACCCGAATGGATTCCACGCCGGCCCGAATGTCGAATGGATGCCACGAGCCTACTACGCTGATAACGCCAACAGTCTCACCATCGGCTCATACGCGCTCCTGAACTTCAGAATCGGCTATGACCCGGGTAAAGGATGGTCCGGCTACCTCGAAGGACGCAATCTGCTCGATACCCGCTACATCTCGACCACGATTACTTCCGGCTCTGCCGATGCCACCTCGGCACTCTTCAACTCCGGCTACGGCCGGGCAATTTACGGCGGCATACGGTTCAACTGGTAAAGAGTACAACTGACGAGGCACCCCTTTGTCGTTTTCCAAAAAACCTGTCAGCGTAAGAACGATGATATGCTGGCGCCCATGGCATCTTCCCGACGAGAACAATCTTTAAGCCAATCCATCGGCGCCCTGATCGCCCAGCATTTATGGGCAAAAATTCTGTTGGGGATGGTACTGGGCACCCTCACAGGCCTTGTGCTATCTCCTGGCGGTCTGGCATTACTGGAAAACGATACTGTGCTCATGGCAGCGGAATGGATTGCGCTGCCCGGAGTCATTTTTCTGGAAATGCTCAAAATGGTAGTGATTCCGCTGATCATCTGCTCCATTGCACTCGGTATTCTGACCAGTGGCTCTCCGCACCAGTTGAAGCGAATGGGAGCATTCATCGTGCCGTACTTCATCATCACTTCTTTCGTTGCCGTAGGAATCGGCCTTGCCATCACGCTCATCATTCAGCCCGGGCATACGGTCGGCACCGGTATCGATACGCTGGCGGCTGCCATGACGGCTGATGGTGGTATAAAAACATTCGACGATCTGACTGTCCCGCAACGCATCGTTAACCTCATCCCTTCCAATTTCGTCGAAGCGGCCATGCAAACCGACATGCTCAAAGTCGTAATCGGTGCGATTTTTCTCGGTGTAGCGGCATTGACCATTCCTCGTGAAATCGCAAAGCCATTCGAGGATTTATGCCTGTTCGGACAAGTGGCCGCAATGAAGATCATCAGCTGGGCCATGGCACTGGCCCCCTATGCTGTATTCGGTCTGATGGTCGATGCCATGGTTCGGCTGGGCTTCGATATACTGACAGCGATCGGCTGGTATATGGGCTGTGTATTGCTGGGACTCGTGATCATTCTCGGCTTGTATCTGTTCGGAGCAGCCGTTTTCGGCCATCGTCCGCCATTCGAATTTTTGCGCGCCATACGTGATGTGCAACTGCTGGCTTTCTCCACCTCCAGTTCGGCTGCCGTCATGCCTTTATCCATTCGGGCAGCAGAAGAAAATCTTGGTGTCAGTGAAGATATCAGTCGTTTTGTCATTCCTGTCGGGACGACGATCAATATGGACGGTACCGGACTTTACCAGGCAGTAGCCGCTATTTTCCTGTGCCAGATCTTCAAAGTGGATCTGAGTTTCACAGAAATGATCCTGCTGTTATGCACCACGGTTGGTGCTTCGATCGGCACACCGGCCACGCCGGGTGTCGGTATTGCCGTACTGGCCACCATTTTATCGGGCATCGGTGTGCCACCTGCCGGAATCGGCATCATTTTCGGCGTCGATCGCATTCTCGATATGTGTCGCACGACCATCAACGTTACCGGTGATCTGACTGCTGTCGTCATCATGGATAAATGGATGAAAAAGAACTTTGCTTAGGATGATAACGCAGAACAAGCTGGCAATTTTTTGTACCCGAGCCAGGATATACCAGCAAACAGCCGAATACATACCACAACATTGTATTTTGTTTGATTTGATCGAGGATTAGAAGTTGACTTAATAAATACGAATTATTACCATTGCTCGAAATAAATGTCTGACAGGGTCATTCGTATGAATCAGCAATCTGAAACAGATGCACAATTCGATCCGGATTTACCTACAGCGAATGCCGTCATGGCATCGTTGTGCTGCGTGGCAGCACAGTATGCAAGCAGGCCGTCGACGGAGTTGGCAAAGTTGGCGCTGGATCTTGCGTATAAGCTGACCGCACCGCAGTATGCGGAATCGGAGCTGATCACTGAAGTGGCACAGCAACTGGTCAGGCAGTGGAAACAGGTTTTATATCAACAGGTACAAACAAGGGCTGCCGGTATGATCATACCGGGCAACCGATTCATCAATTAACGCTGGAGCAGTTATGTCACGGTTTACAGGACCAAGATTGAAAATCATGCGAGCACTGGGTGTCGATCTGCCTGGTTTATCGCGCAAAACCATCGCAAGCAGGCCGACTCCACCGGGTCAGCATGGCGCCAAGCTGGTACGCCGCAGAAAATCGGATTTCGGTATCAAACTGCAGGAAAAACAGAAATTGCGTTTCAATTACGGGCTGTCTGAACGCCAGTTGCGTCATCTGATGCTGAACGCGCGCAAAAGCACCGAACCGACAGGCGAAACTTTATTGCAGCTGTTGGAACGCCGGCTCGATAATGTAGTGTTTCGCGCCGGGTTCGCACCGACCGTCATAGCAGCACGGCAACTGGTATCACACCGCCATGTCCGTCTGAATGGCAAACCTGTTAACATCCCGTCCATCCGTCTGAATGTAGGTGATGAAATCACCATCAAACCGGAAAGCCTGAATCTGCCCATCGTACTGGGAACATTGCAGGACTTACCACTAAGCCGCCCTGAATGGCTGCTCTGGGATGAAAAAGATAAAACCGGCAAAATTACCCACCTGCCTACTGCCGAAGATGTTCCGTTTCCTATCGATGTACAGCAGGTCGTGGAATATTACGCCAACCGGATGTAGTTTCATGTATTTGACCAGCGCTCAGGAATGCTTACCATCCAATCGCCTGGCCTGGTCATCTCAACATACTCTCGGCTGGTAGCTCGATCTCTTTGTTACCTACCGGTAGAGATTAGCGAGACAACTGCCCAAAATGCCCGCTGTTAAAGTCTGCGATTGCCTGGTCGATTTCTGTCTGACTGTTCATGACAAAAGGCCCGTATCCGACAACCGGTTCATCAATGGGCTCACCGCTGAGCAACAGTACTGTGGCATCTTCCCGAACATCGAGTGATACCGTATCACCTGCACGATCGAGCGATACCAGTTGTGCAGCCTGGACAAGCGAGCTGCCATTGACTGATATTTTGCCATGCAAAACGGCGAGTGCCGTATTCCATCCCTCCGGTAACGGTAACTCAGTGACTTTCCCTCGTTTCAGCCGCACATCCCAGACATTCATCGGTGTATAAGTACGGGCTGGTCCCGGATGATCCTGATAACAACCTGCAATTACCCGGATACTGCCAGCATCATCCGGCAAAGCAACTACCGGAATATCCGCAGAAAGGATGGCCTGATAATGCGGAGCAATCATCTTATCCTTAGCAGGCAGATTGACCCATAACTGCACCATCTCAAGCTGACCACCCGAACGTGTAAAGGACTCCGAGTGGAATTCCTCGTGCAGAATACCTGCGCCTGCAGTCATCCACTGCACATCACCCGGGCCGATCACCCCTCCTTGACCAGTCGAATCCCGATGGGCCACTTCGCCATGGTAAACAATCGTTACCGTTTCAAATCCACGGTGCGGATGCTGTCCCACCCCACGCGGTCGCTCTGCTGGAGCAAAGTCAACCGGGCCAGCATAATCCAGCAGCAGAAATGGACTCAGCAGTTTTCCATGATTGCTATAAGAAAACAGCGAGCGCACCGGGAAACCATCACCCACCCAATGAATAGGCGGTGCATCATAAATACCCAGAATCTGTTTCATTGTCATCTCCTCACAAAGTGGGACTAAACAGCCAGGTAGCTCTGCTTCTTGGAGTAGTCCTTACTAATACGCGTGGCCTGCCTTTTATCTCCCTCAGTAAGATCGTGCGTAAAACTGCGCTTTTTCCACTTTGCCACTGTCTTGGGGTTGATGGCGTAACACTTCGTCAGCGTATTCAGGCTCTCTTGATTATGTTGTATCGCTCAACGCATCGGCTCACACTGCGCACCAATCCATCGACCGCTCGTTTCAGCATAGACATACAGCGGTGTACCCTGGACCGTACTGTTGAATTCCGTTTTTCCGGTAAAACGCTCGGGAGTGGAAAAAATACCTTCAGCGTGACCGTTCCCTTTGAAACGGGGATTGTCGCAGACAAGTTCCACCTGATAGCGATTTCCGGACCGGCTGGCATTTACGACCGAACATCCGGACTGATTCTCGTAAAAATGCGAGGGAATATCCTGTTCTGCCATCTCCGGGGTGATACATACCTTCGAAATGGCAGCACCCTCCTGAATGCGAGGCACTTTCAATCCATATTGCCTGGCCAGACTGGTGATCTGCTGCATTTGCTCGGATGGAACATGTGCAACCAGCCCGAGCAAATCCGATCGAGTCGTGACTTCCCATAACCCGGGCCGAATGGTATCTCCACACCAGCCGGATGTGCCAACTACTGAAAACAGGATGAACGCTGCAAACTTACGCATGGCTGCCCCGTCAATAACGATTGAAAATAATTAATGGTGCCCACGGTCGCTTTTATCGTTTTCCCGGATTTCAATGATTTCAGCATCTTCAATCATGCTATTTTTTTGCTCGGCCGCAGCAGACATCGACTTCCGGAATTTACGCCGTAACCACCAGAACCGTGCACCAATCACACCAGCCACGGCGACAAACAGTGCCAGCACGATTGAAAAGAAGAATGCACCCAGCACTACTACTACGACCACTGCCGGTATGAGTGTCAGATAAAACAACCATTTATTGGCCGGTGGTGTTTTCAGGGGATCGCCCTCCGGGCCGGTCTGTCCACGGTATACGATCCGCCTGATGATTATCTTTCTGAAATCGTCGTACATTGCATCCACTCCTCTATTTCAGCCACACTTTTAGGCACCGCTCCGGTAAGCACTTCATGTCCGGCCGGTGTAACTGCCACGTCATCCTCGATTCTTATGCCTATATTCCAGAAATGTTTCGGAACATCTTCGGCCGGACGAATGTAACAGCCCGGTTCGACCGTCAACGTCATTCCCGGTACCAATTCACGCCACTGGCCAGTCTGTTTATATTCTCCGGCATCATGTACATCCAATCCCAGCCAGTGCCCGGTCCGGTGCATATAAAAACGTTTATAGGATTCCGTTTCGATGACGGCATCCGGACTACCCTGGCACAAATTCAAATCGATGAAGCCTTGCACCAGTACCCGCAAAGCAGCCTGATGCGGTGAATCCCAGTTGCTGCCGGGCCGAACCGCGTCAATTGCAGCGGATTGCGCAGAAAGTACCAGCTGATAGACATCTTTTTGTACAGCGGAGAATCTGCCATTCACCGGAAAGGTACGTGTGATGTCCGCCGCATAGCCGTGCAGTTCACAAGCTGCATCGATCAGCAGCAAATCACCCGCCTGCAGTTGCGCATCGTTCTGGATGTAATGCAGTACACATGCATTTGCACCGCCTGCCACGATCGATGTATAAGCGGGGGCTTCAGCGCCCTGCCGGCGAAATTCATACAGCAGTTCGGCTTCTATTTCATACTCATATCTGCCGGGGCGGGTCGCCTGCATGGCACGCTTGTGTGCCTCAGCTGAAATTCCGGCTGCTTCACGCATTACCGCCAATTCATTTTCATCCTTGATCAGACGCATTTCATCGAGTAAATGGCGGATATCTCGAATTTCAGCAGGTGCCGATACCCCTTTTCTGACCTGTTCCCGTACCCGGCTGATCCAGCCTACCACACGCTGATCCCAGGAAGTATCATGGCCGAAGGCATGAAATACGGCGGGCTGATCCGCCAGAAGCTCACCGGCCAGTTCATCCAGCCGGGTAATGGAATATGCTGCATCAAAACCGAAAACCTCCCGTGCGGCTTCCGGCCCATAACGAAATCCATCCCAGATTTCGCGCTCGATATCCTTGTCACGGCAAAATAAAATCTGCTGCGAAGTGTTTTCATCGCCAGTTGCAACCAGTATCAGCACTGCTTCGGGTTCACGAAAACCTGTCAGATAGTAGAAATAACTATCGAAACGATAAGGATAATGTGTATCCCGGTTACGGTATCTTTCCGGCGAAGTAGCAATTACCGCAACGCCGTGCTGTATTTTTGACAGCAGATGCTTTCTGCGGTCGATGAAGGTCTGGATCGGAGTCATATCGTCAGATTCTTGCAGGAATCATGGAAGAAAGCAAAGAAACAGCTGCACATCTTGCCAACCCCGTGAACACAGATATCCATTCAAAAGCATTATTAACTCCCCGTTTCCATTTATGGTTAAAATGTGACATTTCCTTATGAGGTCCAATCATGTATCGTATTGCCCCGAGTATTCTTTCCGCCAATTTTGCCAGACTGGGTGAAGAAATCACGCAAGTCCTGGATTCCGGTGCAGACATCATTCACTTCGATGTCATGGATAACCATTACGTTCCCAATCTGACGATCGGTCCACTGGTGTGTGAGGCAATCCGCCCCTTAACCAAAGCGATGATCGATGTGCACCTGATGGTGGAACCGGTTGATCGCATCATTCCGGATTTCGCAAAGGCAGGCGCCAACATCATTTCATTCCATCCGGAAGCCTCGCGGCATATCGATCGTACGATCGGACTCATCAAGGAGCAGGGGTGCAAGGCAGGACTGGTTTTCAATCCGGCCACCCCTCTTTCGTATCTCGACCACGTCCTGGACAAACTCGACCTGATCCTGATCATGTCAGTCAACCCCGGTTTTGGCGGACAGACTTTCATTCCTGAAGCACTGAATAAATTACGCCTGACCAGGGAACGTATCACTGCAAGCGGCCGTGACATTCTGCTGGAAATCGATGGTGGTGTAAAAGTGGATAACATTGCGGAAATCGCCCGCGCCGGCGCAGATACTTTCGTGGCTGGTTCTGCCATTTATGGTGCGGGTAAAGAAAGTGATCCCCACCGCTACGACAGCATCATTGCCGCCATGCGCGCCGAGTTGGCAAAAGTCGCCTGATCAGGAACCAGTTACTCTCATGACTCAACTCAATACACAACCATCTGACTCAGGCTTGTTCCCGTTACCACTCAAAGCCATCATCATCGATCTGGATGGCACCCTGCTCGACACTGCACAAGATCTGGCACTGGCCGCCAATGAAATGTTGCGTGAGCTGCGTATGGCGGAACTGCCATCATCGACCATCCAAACTTTCATTGGCAAGGGCGTTCCCAAGCTCGTCAAGCGCACACTCACCAACAGCCCGGATGGCGAACCGGATCCCGAACTCTTCGAACAAGCGCTACCGATTTATGAACGTTGTTATGCGGAAAATCTGCATGTACATACACGCCCTTATCCCGGTGTCGTCGAAGGACTCGAACAACTCAAGCAGAGTGGATTCCGCCTGGTCTGCATTACCAACAAAACCGAAATTTTCACCCTGCCGTTGCTGCACAAAACCGGCTTGCTGGATTATTTCGAACTGGTATTATCGGGCGACAGCCTGCCGAAGAGAAAACCGGATCCACTGCCATTGCTGCATGCCTGCAAACACTTCGACATATTGCCCAAAGCCGCATTGCTGATCGGTGATTCATCAAACGACGCCATTGCTGCACGTGCAGCGGGTTGCCATATTTTTTGTGTACCTTATGGCTATAACGAAGGGCATGATGTGCGTGAGCTCGATTGCGATGCAGTAGTCGATACCATCGTGGATGCCACCCGATTGATCACCTACCAGCACGACACTTGATCAACTTACAGCAGACTTTCGCTGGCCGCAGCAACCTCGATTTTTATCGACCGGTAAAGCTTCATCTCATTAACCCGACCATTTCAGCAATACCTTGTTTTCCATGAATCATTGCATAACCGAAAGTGAATTCAACGATCTGGCAGCACAAGGCTATAACCGGATACCTCTGGTGCTGGAAACATTCGCTGATCTGGATACACCCCTCTCCATTTACCTCAAGCTGGCGAACCAGCCTTATTCCTATTTACTGGAATCGATCCTGGGAGGGGAGCGGTTCGGGCGTTACTCGGTCATCGGATTACCTGCAGAAATACGGCTGGAAGCATGTTCCAGCCGTGTTCGCGTCATCAGTGGCAATGAAACGAAGGAAGAAATCGATACCAGCGACGTGCTGGGTTTCATTGGCACCTTCCTGAACCGGTTCAAGGTAGCACCCCATGCGGAATTGCCTCGTTTCAGCGGAGGACTGGCCGGGTATTTTTCCTACGATACCATTCGTTACATCGAGCCAAAACTAGCAGGGCATGCACGGCCGGATACGATACAAACACCGGATATTCTGTTACTGCTGTCGGAAGAACTGGTTGTCATGGACAATCTCTCCGGCAAGCTTTACCTGATCATCTATACCGACCCGACACTGGAAAATGCCTATCAGACCAGCAAAAACCGGCTCCGGGAATTGCTGCACAAACTGCGAGAGCCGCTCTCGATACCAGTCGAGAAATCTACTTCCTCCAAAGCAGCTGTGAGTGAATTTCCCGAAGCCGACTTCATTGCCGCAGTGGAAAAAGCCAAGCATTACATCCTGGAAGGCGACATCATGCAGGTCGTCCTCTCACAGCGTACCAGCAAACCCTACTCTGCTTCACCATTGGCACTGTATCGCGCGCTGCGCAGCCTCAACCCATCACCCTATATGTTCAATTATCATCTGGGGGATTTTCATATCGTTGGCGCCTCACCGGAAATTTTGGTCAGACTGGAAAAGGATACAGTTACCGTCCGTCCAATTGCCGGTACCCGACCACGTGGCCAGGATACCCAGGCTGACCAGGCACTGGCAGCAGATTTGCTGGCCGATCCCAAGGAGCGGGCGGAACATATCATGCTGATGGATCTGGGACGCAATGATATCGGCCGGGTTGCCCAGACCGGTAGCGTAAAAGTCACCGAGAACATGCAGATAGAATATTATTCGCATGTCATGCACATTGTTTCCAATGTTGAAGGAAAGCTCAAACCGGGTTTGAATGCGATCGACGTACTACGCGCCACCTTCCCTGCGGGTACCGTCAGCGGCGCACCCAAAGTCAGAGCAATGGAAATCATCGATGAGCTGGAAATCTCCAAGCGCGGTATTTATGCCGGCGCAGTCGGTTATCTCGAATTCAATGGCGACATGGACTTGGCCATCGCCATCCGTACCGGCCTGATCAAGGACGGCATACTGCATGTGCAGGCGGGAGCTGGTATCGTAGCTGACTCTGTTCCACAAAGTGAGTGGACCGAAACCTGCAACAAAGCGAGGGCTGTCCTGCGAGCGGCAGAAATTGCCGAGAATGGCCTGGACAGTACGATCACCTGAAAACATACTACAAAAACCCGAAGAACGGGTTCAGCACCTTCCCTCAGCCGTTCATTCAGCACACCAGCGCCAATACAAAATTATTATTACCTGACTCAGTCAGGGTTGACTGGAACGGGTACCCACGCCATATTCATAAACAAGCTTGCCTCCCAGCCAGCCCCCGATACAGAGAACGATCAACCCTGCAACAGACATGGCAACGGCAACCATGCCCGGCTGACCCAAACGGGTTCCATCCAGTCTCAGAAACAGACTGACTGCATAAAACGACCAGCTGGCCATCATCAGCATCATGTGTTGATTGGCAACCTTCATGGCCGGACTCTGCTGATCAATTTTTCCAAGTTCCATCAGACCCGCCACCATGGCAAGCAATGTGGTGATCGTACCGATAACGAGCAGCACCCCAGCCACCCGACTGACTTGCTCGTCCATGAACAAGCTGGCAATATCTCCCAGCGTTGCAAGAAACAAGGTCGCAACAGGAAAATGAACCAGCATCGGATGAATGGGGTGTCTCATATCAATCTCTCCTTTTCGGAACTTACAACAATACGCTCAACAGCGTGAGAAAGCCCGCAACTGCCACACCAGCATGAATGAAGACGACGCCCTTAGGCGCTATCGCTGATTTTGCATGGAGTGAAGCAAGATAAAATCCCCCCAATGCAGCCACGACCAGCAGAGCCAGTGCAGCAGTCAGACGATTATTTTCCGGTCCTTCCATTATCACCAATATCAGTGTTACCAACCCTGCTGCACCCAGCAGAGCATGTACGATGGAAACTGGCCATGGAGCCAGCTTACCAGCAAGCACCTTGGAAGCCAGGAATACCCCCCCTAATGCAGCAATTGCAAAAATCAGAATTGAAATATTCAACATCTCAGTCTCCTCCTCTTTTTTTACCGAGAGGATTCCACTATACTGCAAGTTAAAATACTTTCGCAATATAAATATGTCAAAACTTGGAATAACGGTTCATCATAAGTCATGAAATCTGCCTTGTCGTTGCTGGGAGAACGCCAGCAATCCCTGCTCACCGCCCTGCTGCATCATCGTAAAGGGCTAACGGTAGAAGAATTATCCAGTCTGCTGACTATTTCCCGTAATGCCGTCAACCAGCATCTTACTCATCTGGGCAGCAGCGGTTTCATTCAGAGTGCCTTGCAGGAAAGCACTGGCGGCAGGCCGGGCCGGGTATACACGCTGACACCCAATGGCCTGGAGCTATTCCAGCGGCGATACTCATTTCTGGCAAAGCTGCTGCTTTCCTGGATAGACAAAAATATGGGTGAACATGAGCTTGATGTTTGTTTGACCGAGCTTGGCAAAGAAATGGCAAGCGGGCTGGAACATCGCCTTACGCAGCATACCTCCCGCAGCGACAAACTTCAGGAAGCCATTACCATCATGAGCGAGCTTGGTTACGATACCGAAATATATCGGATATCAGAAAATCAGGCAGAAATCGTTGCAAATAATTGTGTTTTTCAGGAACTCGCCCAGCAGCATCAGGAATTTTGCAAGCTCGACATCAGTTTCCTGAAGCATCTGCTGAAAGCCGATATCGAACATACGGAATGTATCGTCAGAAATGGAAAATATTGCCGCTTCAGAATAACCAGCCCTGACGAATCCGGATCCTGATCCTATCTGCGACAAATGGCAGCATTTTTATCCAAACATCGTAAATCTGAATAAAAAGTTCATGTCTTCCTGATCGATAGAACAACCAGCAGGAGATCACTCTATGCATCCATCTCGATACAACAGAACCGGCACCTCACTATTCCTGATATTCAGCCTGCTCGCTGCCACTTCAGCTTCTGCCGAAGAAACCGGGTTAATCAACACGCTGACCGGCTACAACATCAATGAAATCACGCCTGCCCCATCAATCAAACTGAAATTTAGAGGATGGGTGGAAGCCGGCTTTACCGGCAATCCCGGGGATCCACATAATCGTTCGAACTTCCCGGTGGCATTCAATGATGGTGCCAACCAGTTCAATCTCCACCAGGTTTATGCCTATATCGAAAAAGAAATAGATCCCGGCAGAAATTCGTGGGATATCGGCATGCGCGCCGACCTTTTGTACGGTACAGATGCAAAATTTGTCAAAACTTCCAGTTTCGACTCAACCATTCTGGGAGATAACCCGAAACATCAACTGGTATTTCCTCAACTGTATGTCAACCTGTATGCACCGATCGGGAATGGTGTGAGCATGTCGATCGGTCATTTTTATACGATTATCGGGTATGAGTCTCCGATGTCACCCAACAATTTCTTTTTCTCACACGCCTACACCATGCGGTACGCTGAACCTTTTACACACATGGGTATCATGCTTTCCTATCCGGTCAATGACAATCTCACCATCAAGAGCGGAGTTGTTACCCGATGGGATGCCTTTTCCAGGCACTCTCCTGACTATCTGGGAGGGCTGAATTACATCACCGATGACAGAAAAACCATGCTTTCCGCATCACTGATCACGGGTGATGTAAAAACCGGCCCTCTGAACCATGACCATAATCGTACGATGTACAGCATCGAGCTGGAACGAAGTATCACTGATAAACTGCATTACGTGGTACAACATGACTTCGGAATTGAAGCGGGAACACCGAATTCTTCCTCCGCTACATGGTATGGAATCAATCAGTACCTTCTGTACGATATTTCAAACCAGCTTGGGGCAGGATTGCGTTTTGAATGGTTCCACGACCAGAACGGAACCCGTGTAATGGGTGATGGCAACGATGAGGATTTCATCGGTGTTACAGCAGGATTAAACTACAAACCCATCGCCGGAATCACGTTACGTTCTGAAGTTCGCTACGATATGGCAGTTCATCATGACATATTCAGGGATGGCACAGACAGTGACCAGGTACTGCTTTCGGCCAGTGCCATCCTGCATTTCTGACTCTCCGGATATTTTCCACATGGCCAGCCAAACAGATCAGTCTGGCAGTTACGGCTTCACACTCATTTCTTCGGCACGTACAAATCCGTAATCGTACCTTCAGCCAGCTCTGCAGCAAAAAGAATGGTCTCAGACAAAGTAGGATGAGGATGGATGGTCAGTCCAATATCCTGCATATCAGCCCCCATTTCCAAAGCCAACACGGTTTCTGCAATCAGCTCTCCCGCATGCGGCCCAACCATGCCAGCTCCTAAAATTCTTTTACCGACCGTATCAAAGAGTAGTTTGGTCATGCCTTCGTCGCGCGTCATGGTAATGGCACGACCACTGGCAGCCCAGGGAAATACTGCTTTCTCATAGGCAATACCCTGCTTTTCGGCTTCGGTTTCTGTCAGCCCCATCCAGGCAACTTCAGGATCGGTATAGGCAACCGAGGGAATGGTACGTGCATCGAATGTAACCTTATGCCCAGCAATGACTTCCGCCGCAATCTTACCTTCATGGGATGCTTTATGCGCCAGCATGGGATCTCCGGCAATATCACCAATTGCAAAAATATGCGGAACACTGGTCCGCATTTGCTTATCCACTGGAATGAATCCACGTTCATCCACATTGATACCGGCAGCTCCGACATCGATCAGTTTTCCGTTTGGCCGACGCCCGACTGCAACCAGCACCCGATCATATCGTTGTGGCTCAGGCGCCTGTTCACCCTCGAAAAATACCTGCAAACCTTCCTTATCCGCTTCAACCCGGCTGACACTGGTATTGAGGTAAATTGCTTCGCATTCCGTTTTCAATTTTTTGTAAAGCGGCTTGATCAGATCAGCATCGGCTCCCGGAATGAGTTGCGCCATCCGCTCCACAATGCTGATTCTGGTACCCAGCGCATGATAGACCGTAGCCATCTCCAGCCCGATGATCCCCCCTCCCAGAATAAGCATACGTTCAGGAATTTCTGCTAATGCCAGCGCTCCGGTTGAATCGATGATGCGTTCATCGGCTGGGAGCCCCGGGATACGCGCTGCACTGGATCCGGCCGCAATGACACAATGGTCGAACGAAATCGTTTTGATTCCATCTGATGTTTCAACTTCAATCAGATGCGGATTGACGAACTTTCCAGTACCATGGATGACAGTTACCTTGCGCTGTCTGGCAAGCATCGACAAACCCTTGGTCAGCTTGCCCACCACCGATTCTTTCCATGAGCGCAGTTTGCCAACATCGATTTCAAGTTGTCCGAAACGAATACCGTACAGACTCGCTTCTTTTGCTTCCGTAAGTGTTTTTGCGGCGTGCAACAGCGCCTTGGAAGGAATACAGCCCACATTCAGGCAAACACCACCCAACACGGGATAACGCTCGATCAATACAACCTGCTTACCCAGATCAGCGGCACGGAATGCCGCGGTATAGCCACCCGGACCAGCGCCCAGCACGACGACTTCAACGTGAATTTCTCCACGAGCAGTTACCGGGACTGATGCAACTCTCTCGACAGATGCTTCTGTATCTGGAGCAGCTGGCTGGTTGTCAGTCCTGCCTGTATCACCGGATGGTGTGGTTGAAGCTGCTTGAGCACCCACTTCCCTGACTTCCAGTGTAATGATAAGTGAACCTTGTGAAATTCTGTCACCTGCTTTGACGTGTATCTCCCGCACGATACCCGCTTGCGGAGCTGGTACTTCCATCGATGCCTTATCGGTTTCAAGCACCAGCAAGGGGGTTTCCTGCTCGACTTCATCCCCCGGGCTCACCAGGATTTCTACTACCGGAACCTCCTGGAAATCCCCAATATCGGGCAAAGTTACTTTTGTAAATTGCGTCATCGTTTTATTCTCTGATATGGCCGTCACCCAGCACAATGAATTTCTGGCTGGTCAACCCCTCCAGCCCCACCGGACCGCGTGCATGCAACTTGTCTGTAGAAATACCGATTTCCGCTCCCAGACCATATTCAAACCCATCAGCAAAGCGGGTCGAAGCATTCACCATGACTGAGCTGGAATCGACTTCACGCAGAAACTGGCGGGCACGTGAATAATCTTCAGTCACGATGGCATCAGTGTGCTGTGATCCATAGGTGGCAATATGGATGATGGCCTGATCGATATCTGCCACGATACGAACACTCAGTACTGGTGCAAGATATTCAGCGTACCAGTCTTCTTCCATCGTCGGCTTCATCCCGGCAACGAGTGCACGAGCAGCTTCATCCCCCCGCAATTCCACTCCCTTTTCCAGAAGAATTTTGCAGATACGCGGCAGAAACCGTTCAGCAATTCCGGCATGGACCAGTAATGTTTCCATGGTATTACACGTACCGTAACGCTGAGTTTTGGCGTTATCGGCCACGCGCACGGCTTTTTCCAGATCAGCCGATAAATCGACATAAACATGGCATACACCATCCAGATGCTTGATGACCGGCACACGCGCCTCGTTTGCAATTCGCTCGATCAACCCCTTGCCGCCGCGCGGGACGACCATATCCACATACTCGCTCATGGTGATCAGTTCACCCACCGCGGCGCGATCCGTCGTTTCCACTACCTGCACTGCGTGCTCGGGTAACCCGGCCGATCTGAGCCCTTCTTGCACACAAGCAGCAATGGCCTGGTTACTTTGTATGGCCTCGGATCCTCCGCGCAGAATCGCAGCATTACCGGCCTTCAGGCATAAACCGGCAGCGTCCGCCGTTACATTCGGGCGCGCTTCGTAAATGATGGCAATTACTCCCAGCGGCACCCGCATCCTGCCTACCTGGATACCGGAGGGCCGATAATCCAGATCTGTTACTGCTCCTATCGGATCAGATAGTGCAGCAATCTGCTCCAGGCCGGCAGCCATGCTTGCAATCCCCTTTGGAGTCAATGTCAGGCGATCGATCATGGCAGGTTCGAGATCTTTGTTTCTGGCCTGTGCCACATCTGCAGCATTGGCCGCCAGCAACGATGCCTCATGACAACGGATAGCCCGGGCCATCGCAATGAGTGCATGATTTTTGACGGCAGTATCCGCTTTTGCGACTATTCGCGCTGCCGCACGCGCCGCACGCCCGAGAGCTTGCATGTCAGCCTGTATCTTTTCGGTTTTTTCCATGTGGAATGTTGGTTCGTCGGCAATTAAAGGTCATTTGACAGCGTAGAGTCCGGTCAGCCAGTTATTTACCGGATCGTCCAGATGCCGATCCCCGCCATTTACCGGCCTGGATCAGTTTATTTCTGAGGCCTGGCAGCGGGTAATCGAGTGCATAAGCCTTCTCGGCATAATGACTGGCTTTTTCGTAGTTTTTCTGCTTGAAATACAGCAACCCGAGGTTATAAAGAATCGTGGCATTGTCGGGTTCCAGATTGGCCGCTACTTCCAGCTGCTCGAGCGCTTCCTTGTTTCTGCCGCGATGCGACAAAAACGCACTGTAAATCGACCGAACCTGCGCATCCTTCGCATTCATACGGATCGCCCGGTCGAAATAACATTCGACCGGATATTTCATATTAGGAAGATGAGTAGATTTCTCCCTGATCGAATATTTGACGAGTGTCACTAAAGCACGGTGATGATTAGGCCATGCACGAAGAGTGTAGGAAATATCTCCTCCAAGATATCCCGACTCTCCGCTGACCAGATCCTCCACGTTGGGAGTAAAATGAAAAGTTTCTACAATATTCAGCTGTCCCGGATGATTAAATCGGTCCATATAATCGAACGGGCCAAAGCTACTCTTCAGATCACCACAATAACTCTTGTTCCGAGCTGCCTCTACTAGCAGTGGTGTAAAAAAGAACGCTATAACAATAAAAATTGCCAGAATCCGCATAAATGCTACTCTCTCCAAAGTTTAATGTTACTTTATCTATTCGTTTCTGTAATGGCATCCAATAATCCCGCCAGCTCTTCCGCTCCAGCCTCTCGGGAGTTAGATTTTATTTTATCCACTGACGCAACCGGTGCTCTACCCTCCCTCAGTAACCCAAGAAACCGGCCCAATTCTTCCATGATTGCTTCCTTCGAATCCAGAGGCGCGATCGTATCAATCCCCATATTTTTGAGCTTTTCTGCTGTATCGCCAGCCGGATCTGTCAACGCCAGAATGGGTCGTTGCGCGCGCAGATATTCGTACAGTTTAGCGGGAATCTGATTGTTACAGTTTGCTGCCTGCAAAATCAGCAATCCATCAACAGCCACCATTTCTGCAAGCGCTTCATTGTAGGAAACAGGAGATGCAAGAGAAACAATCGTTCCAATCTCAAAACGGTCGATTAGCGACTGCAGATAATCCTCGTGATACGAAGCGCGCAAAATAATATGCAAACTGTCAGCATTGATGACATTCCGTTTCAGCAATGCGGACAAAGCATCAAACAGGGAAGTGGGGTCACGCTCTGATGGATAAATAATGCCACTGTGCAGCAAGGTGATTCGGCTGGTTCCGGCAGCCTGATTCATCGGACGAATGATCGAAGTAAAACTGAATTCATCGTATCCGTTTTCTATCAGGTTGAATCGTGCTGCCGGAATATGTGAAAACCGCGCCTGATAGTCCCTCAGTGTGCCCGGAGTCGTGAAAATTGCACTGGAGCAATAGGTGATCGTTTTATTTTCCACGTATTCATAGGCACGATAAGTCAGTGGATGCGGCGGATAATCCGGTTGCACCATGGGATCCCTGAAATCAGCCACCCATGGAATACCCGTCAAACGCTGCAAGGTCAGCCCGATCAAATGTGCCGTTGCAATAGGATAAGTCGACCAGATCACATCCGGTTTATACTTTTTGATCAGATACCACCCTGCAGGTACTGCGCCCAGCCACCAGCTCACCCAGCGATCCGGTAAGGCCAGCACTCGCGGATATCGCCCCATCACCTTCAGATGCCTCGCTGTATCCAGCGCAAACGCCCGATGAATACGCACTTGTTGCGGAATATCCGCCAGCTGGCCAGAATCGATCTGCTGGTAGGCGCGCGGTGAAGGCGCCAGAATAATCGGCTCCCAGCCATGATCAGGCAAATATCGGGCAAAACGCAATGTCCGCTGCATTCCGCTGCTACCGTGCAAAGGCGGGAAATGGTAAGCGATCATCAATACACGTTTTACCATGACAACACTCGATTTGTGGTCAGTTCTGCCACCTGATCGCGCCATTCGCGCGTGGAAAACGTATGGTTGGCGCTTTCCATGTGGAAAAGTTCTGTCTGCTTTGTTCTCAGAGTAGCTTGCCAATCTGCCGATGAATCGACCAGATCCAGAAACTCACGCGCCGTCAGATCATTTCCGCTGGTAATGATCAGTATTTTTCCCTTGAAACGCTTCAAGCCATCCAGCATACGCTCTGGCAAAGGAACAGTCAGGTCGCATGCTGAACCAGCACTTTTTTCTGAGACAGCCGGACTTTTCCCGCCCCGCAAGCTGTTCCTGCCAAATTCATATAAAGACCGGATAGAAGCCAGTGGATTGAATTTTCCACCCAGCAGTTTTTTCCAGAATTCCGGATCGAACAGACGTTCCAGGTAATAGTGTTTCAGGTACGCTTTGGCAATCCCTTGTTCTGTTCGCACCCAGGGATTCAGCAACACCAGCCCGCTCACTCGCGAATCCTGGTGGGCATGGAATAACGCTGCCGATGCTGCGTCACATAATCCCCAGATCACGATATCTTCCAGAAAAGGACATTCACTGAAAAAAAAGTCGGCAGCACTGCGCAAATCCTCCCCGACATGTTCAAATGTTCGTATCTCACCGTCACTGTCCCCCATTCCCCGGAAATCGAACCGCATGACAGCAATACCGCGCTCCGCCAGATAGCGCGCCAGCAAAACAAACTGTCGGTGACTGCCAACGCGATACTGCGGCCCGCCAACGACAATCAGCACACCTCGTGTAACCGGTTGCTGCGGTAGATGTAAAACCCCGTAAAGCCAGTCGTGATGGCAACAAAAACGTACCGCTTGTTCCTGAACATTCATGGCTGGATTCCGGCAAATAGCTTAGCAGTGGCTGCCAGCAGTGCCGGGCATTCGCTGATTTCCTGAGTAGCCCAGAACGGCAACCCGGGTATGAGTGTTACTTCCGGATAAACACCAGACTGGTTCCATGCCTCCACGACCGCAGCACCAGCAGGAGGAAGCCCGCGACCCGCTTCGGGCGTGATCTCAAACCAGTATATTTCACTGTTCCCGACGACCAGCTGACCCAGTTTCAACTCATCGATCGCAGCCGCCATTGCGGGAGAAAGCGTATACCCTGCTATTTCAAGCGATTTACCTGCTATGAGTTCTTCACGAAGATGAACATTCTGAGCTTTATCCGAATCATCCGACAGGAGCTTATTCACCAGCCGCAAACGTAAAAATTGAGTTAAAAATGATTTACCGTTGATGACAGGTTGCCAGAGTATAAACTTTGCCGAACCTGTTTCTGCCTTCCCGACATAATCCAGTGCCAGCAGGGCTCCCAGCCGTAATCCCCAAAAATGAACCGATGTAAATCCCTGCTGTATTAACCACTGGTAAGCAAATTCAACATCGTTTTTCCAGATCTCCCAGGTAGCCTCCCCGAAATCTCCTGCGCTGTCCCCGCAACCATACAAGTCTATCTGCAGTACACCAAACCCCATCGCTGCGAACGCTTTGGCCTGCAGAGCAGCCATACGTCGGGACTTATTCATTTCTTCCGCAAACGGATGAAGATAGATAAATACCTGGTTTAATGGCGTATCCCCGGCGGGGGAGTGGTAGAGGCAGAAACGTTTTCCCGGCGAAGCATCCAGAAAGAAAGGTTCAGCCGGTGGATTTTCCATGCAGTCTCAGTGCGACAGTTTATGTTCGACAAAAAGCGCCAGGCTTCCGAGTGTTTCAAAAGTCTGTGCACTGATTTCATCGTCATCCACCGAGAAATCGAAGTATTCCTCGAGCGCGGTAATCACATTGACCACCGCCATCGAATCCAGCTCCGGAATATTTCCGAGTAAAACGGAACTGGCTGTCAGCGTGTGTTTTCTCTCTCCGAGATTCAACACATCACCCAAAATGTTTCTGACTGCTTCAAGATGCTGCATAATCACTCCACAAAAGATCACTGCTTGATGTTGACGGCATTTTAAGACAGTTTTTTAAAACGTGCCGCATTGATCACTCCCGCAAACAGGTTGAGGAAACACCCGTATATCATGCACAAACTGCTTATTTCCGATATTAAGCCATTGGTTCTGCTGATGTTGCATCTGCCGGTATATCTACTTTACGGGTTGACGCCCAGGCTGTCTCATGAACTGGTATGAACTGTACTGGCAACGCATCACCCCGCTGCATCTTTTTTTGTGGCCGATCAGCCAATTGCTCATCCTGTTTCAGTCTGTCCGGCGTTTTCTTTACCGGCGCGCAATACTGACTTCGATTCACCTGCCCGTACCGATCATCATCATCGACAGTATAACCACTGACAGTCCGGTCAAAACATCACTCATCATTCAGATTGCCAATATCCTGAAAGCAGCAGGGCTGCGGCCCGGGATCATCAGCCGCGGCTATCCCGACAACCATCGTCCGCCGACAAGGGTGACGATCAGTAGTCATCCCCATCTCACTGGTGAGAAATCACTGTTGCTCACCTACCATTTACGTGAAACCTGCCCGGTATGGATCGGTTATGACCGGATTGAAACAGCAAAGGCTTTACTAAATGCTCACAAGGAATGCAATGTGCTGATCTGTGATGATGGCTTGCAGGATCTTCGTCTGCAGCGTGATTTCGAAGCTGTCATCGTCGATACCAGTGTCATCAATTCAGGAAATGGCCTGATCATGCCTGCCGGGCCGCTACGAGACAGTTTTGCACGTTTGAAACACACTGACGCCGTCATACTGGCCGGCCATCAAAGGCGGATACCGGATATCACGGATGAAATCAGAACGATTCACACCCGTCCACAGAAAGAACATTTTTTCAATCTGTCATGGCCCGAGCTGACAGCCGATGCAGCGGGACTGGCAGGCAAACGCATTCATGCCATTGTCTGCGATCCGGATACACAAAACTTTCTGGACAACCTCGAATTCCTGAAACTGACCATCACTCCTCGTGTATTTCCGGAAAATCACCATTTTATTGCAACGGACTTCCAGTCTGATGAAGCCGAAATCATCCTGATACCGGAAGAAGATGCAGTAAAATGTCTGAGTCTGCACGATGATCGCATCTGGGTTTTACAACAGGAATATCGTGCCGATCCCGGGTTACGCGAAATCATACTTAAGAAGTTGAGAGAAAAATTCATGGATCCAAAACTCCTGGACATTCTGGTCTGCCCATTATGCAAAGGCCCGCTTATTTACAAAAAAGACCGGCTGGAACTGATCTGCAAGGCGGATCGGCTGGCGTATCCCATTCGGGATGGCATCCCCGTCATGCTGGAAGATGAAGCCAGAAAACTGCCTGACGAAGAAGAGATCAAATAGCGCCACGCTCTTTCATACCCCTTTCCATTCAGAATCATTCACACGGCGGATGCCCGCCGTGTCTGCCTCTCAGCCCTGAATTTTCCATCAGCCCGCAAGGTAAGGCCGGTTTCTGTTACCTGCAATCTCAATATTCGAGGCGCAAGGAACCCAGAATGGTCAGCGGAGCACCAGGATAAATACCAACACGTGGTGGCGCATTCACGAAAGGGTCGGTAGATTCGTAATAACGTTTGTCAAGAAGATTACGGATATTGACCTGCGCGGTCAGGCGGGTCGGGCCAAGCTTCATCCGGTAGGCGGCAAGCGCATCCAGACGAACGTACCCCGGCAACGCAAAGGTATTTTCATTATCACCCTGCCGCAGTCCAGCAGCGAACATGCCCATGCCGAACTGCCATCCGTTGAGCGGCTGGTAATGACGAATGTCATACTTGAGCCACAAACTGCCGGAATGCTCAGGCACGTTACTCAGGCGATTGCCTTGCAGGCCGGAATAATCTCTGGTAATGCGGGCATCAGTAAAAGCATAATTACCAATGACGCTGAGTTCATCGGTAATCTGGCCGCTCAAATCAAATTCGATACCCTGACTGCGTGCTTTCCCGATTGCAGCAACCGCAAAAGGATCCGGACTGTTGAAATCGCGGGTCAGAATATTTTCCTTGGTCAGATGGTAATAAGCGAATGTCATTGTCAGCCGCTGATCGAACCATTCGGCTTTCAATCCGGCTTCGAATTGCTCGCCTCTTTCCGGATCGATCGTCGCACCAGTATTGGTAACACCATTGTTGGCTCCGAACGAAGTTGTCCAGTTACCGTAAATACTGGCCCAGGACCACGGCTGATAAAGAATGCCCACACGCGGACTGAAGCCGTTATCCTTGCGTGTCGGTAAGTTGGCTTCGGCCGCTCTGAAGGAATCACCCCGTCCGCGCCCCGTAGTCGCCCACTCATAACGGCCACCTCCCAGAATATGGAGCTTATCCCAAAGCGTGATGTGATCCTGAAAATACACGCCATACCACTCATCCTTAAAAAAACTGTGATTTTCCCCGGCAGGGAAAGGGGTTGCCAGCGCCTGAGCGTAAAATGAAGGATCAATGCCATATACCGGGTTATAAATATCGATTTCCAGACCCGACACCGGTGACAGATAATTACCCCGCGTCAGATAAGTGCCGGTCGAGCGCAAGTAATCGAAGCCCACCAACGTTTGATGCCGAGTGCCCAAAAACTCCAAGTTACCTGTTAAATCGAAATTCGTCGTATAGGTTTGGGATGAGGAAATTTGTGAAAAGATATTGCGCAAATAGGTGCGGTTGCCCTTGCTTGGATCCAAAAACTGCGCGACCGTGAACGCATTCGCGGGTTTAACTGAAGTGTTATCATCATCGACAAAGGACGCCAGGAACCGGTTGCGCAAAGTCCAATCGGTATTGAAGGCATGGGTCAGATTGAAACCAAGATTGACCCGGGAATGGGTATCGACAGGATCATCGGGATCGATGAAGGAACGGGTAACTGGAATCGGCGCGGGGCGGTCCCCGATTGCGAACAGACCTCTGTCGACCTGATAGTCCTCATGCAACGCTTCCACTTCCAGGGAAAGTTCGGTGGCATCATCAGGCCGCCACGTCAAGGCAGGGTTCACCAGCACCCGGTCATTAAAATTGAAATCCCGGAACGACCGGTTGTTCTGATAAGAACCGGAAAAGCGATAGTTGAGCGATTTGTCCTTGGTAACAGGACCCATGCCGTCCCACTCGGTCCGGTAAGAATTGTAAGAACCGAAACGTTGTTCGATGGAATAATAGGATTCGCCACGCGGTTTTTTGGTGGTCAGATTGATCAGCCCGCCGGGCTCGATCCGCCCATACAGAATTGACGCAGGCCCTTTGAGCACTTCGATGGATTCCAGATTGGCGGAATCGAACATTGATTCCTCCCCAATAGACAAGCCCAGAGCGACCAGACCGTTACGATAGACCCGGCCGTTTCTGAAACCCCGGATAATGAAAGCGTTGCTTCGGCCCAAAGACGATTGCGGCCGCACGCTGCTGACGTTTTCGAGCGCGTCCTTGATCGTCGTCGTTTTCTGGTCATTCATCACTACCCGCGGAATCACCTGTATCGACATGGGCGTTTCCATGATCGGCGTATCGGTTTTGGTTGCCGAGAACGCACTGGAGCGACGATAACTTCTGTTATCCGGCGCATCAGGATCGATCACGCTGGTTATTTTCATTTCCGGCAAAGTCACTGCCTCTGTATTACTGTTCGTGTGCCCTGCGGGGACGGCTTCCAGTGTGTAGCGTCCCGGCGCATTCTCGATCACGATGAGTCCGCTGCCTTTGAGCAGTTGCCCGATCGCCTGCAGGGGAGTAAAGCGCCCATTCAGTGCGGGTGCCTGTTTGCCTGCAACCAGACTGGCATCAACACCGATGAGCAAACCTGCCTGAGTGGCAAGCTGCGTGATCGCCTGTTCGAGGGGCTGTGCGGCAAGATCGATTGCAATCGTTTGCTGAGTGACGGCAGACTGCGCAGCAACATTGGCCGATACGAACAGGCCTCCAGCCAGCACCGATCCCAACAAAAAACCGTGACGTAATGAAACCGTTTTTATAATCATGAAAACTCCCTGTGTCCTGTCGATAAAAAATGTGCTTCTGTTATCCATGACACACGAGTCAGAAAATCGGGTAGTTTTGACTGCAGAATTGTCAATGCGCTGCTCCAGTCACGGATTGCACATTGATGAAAAACAGTGATGGTAAGGTTTAAAGTTGCATGATTCGCAAAAATGCTGCATTTGCGAACCTGAAAAGGCGAAATGATCCAGCAAGCTTTGAAAGTGTCTTTTGTCAAATGTTTTCTTTCTGCCGTTGATCGGCCTGAAATCCGGCAAAGACGTGAAGTCGGGACAAGATACCAACGTGCGTAGCTACGTGCTCGACGTGCCTCAAGAACCAAATGGGAGCCTGTCCATCAACAGACTGTTTTCGGTGGTAGGCACTGGGACGAAACCTGCGTTTCGGCGACTCGGGCAGCGCGTGGCTGGTATCTATCGACGCTCGGTCATGCTGGCCAGCGGGCGCTACGCGATGCTCGACGACGGCAAGGGGTTCAGCCTGGTGCCTTGGAAGCCGGTGATCGAGCAGCGGCTGGGGCAACAGCTTGCCGCGACAGTGCGTGGCGCTGGAGTTTCATGGGAGGTTGGAAGGCAGCGCAGCATCTCAATGGGCTGATAACGCCACGGACCGACATCGCAGCGGACATGTCAACGGTCGGGTTGCTTCGAGCCACGTCGACGAGCCATACCGCGAACCATGTTGTGCCCTTCGCGTGGCCTCACTTTGGCAGGCGAAGAACGGGGGCGAGACTCCAGCACCAACTGCTCCCGCTTTTCAATCAGAAAATCTATCAGCGCCCGAATCTTTGCGGGCATCTGTGCCCGTGATGGCACGTAGAGGTAGAACCCCGGAAACGGATGGCACCAAGGGGCGAGCACCCGCATTAAAGTGCCATCGGCCAGATGCTGACGCACACACAGGTCGATGTGCTGTACCAATCCCACACCCTGCAAGGCCGCACGCAGCATGCTCTTGTCGTCGTTGAACACCGCGCTGCCTTGTGGCTCGAACACCACGGTGCGGCCCTCGGCATCAGGCGAGGAGAACGACCAGCAGTCGATCGTGCCGCTGGAGGTAAAGCGGTAGGCCAGGCAGTTGTGCTTCGTTACGTCGGCGGGTGTCTCGGGGACTCCGTATCGCTCGAAGTAAGCAGGCGAGCCGACGATGGCCATTTCCAGCGGCGGCGTGATGGGCACGGCAACCATGTGCTCATTCAGGCTCTCGCCAAGGCGAATGCCGGCATCCATCCCATCGGCCACGATGTTGGAGAAGCCATCGTCCATGACCAGTTCCAGCCGCACATCTGGATAGCGCGCCAGGAATTCACCCATGTGCGGCTCGATCAGCAGCCGGGCGGCAATGCGTGAGGAATTCATGCGGATCAGGCCCGAGGGCTCACCATGCGCTTCGCCCAGCTCCGAGACCGCCCGTTCCACCGCCGTCAGCGCGGGTTGCAGGACATCCAGCAGGCGTTGTCCTTCTTCCGTCAGCGACATGTCCCGTGTCGTGCGGTTGAGCAGCCGCATGTCCAGACGTTGCTCCAGCCCCTTGAGGTGCTGGGACAGGGCCGCACGCGTGACGCCCAATTCCGTCGCCGCCTTGGTGAAGCTGCGGTGGCGGGCGATGTGGGCGAACCACGTCAGGGAGAAGACGAGAGAGGGGTCGATAGCCATTTGTTTAGTTTAACTTACCAGTCATGTCTTTAAAAGGGTGTATATCAGGATCAATCCGAGGTCTAGCATTAAGTCCTGCCAGCGTCATCTAGCTGTGCCAGCCCTCTCATTCACGACCGGAGAACCTCATGCCCAACGTCACGTTCAAGAACCTCAATGGCCAAGGCATCACCCTGGCCGCCGTCATCAACTTTCCCTCCGGCTTCGACGAATCCAAGAAGTACCCGGCCGTCGTCGTCTCGCATCCCGGCGGTGGCGTGAAGGAGCAGACCGCTGGCCTGTATACCAGGAAGCTGGCCGAGCACGGCCTGATCACCATCGCCTTCGACCGCTCGTATCAAGGCGAGAGCACGGGCGAGCCGCGCCAGTTGGAGAATCCCTACATCAGCACCGAAGACGTGAGCGCCGTGATTGACTACCTGACCACGCTACCCTACGTGGATCAGGACAGGATCGGTGCCATGGGCATCTGCGCAGGCGCCGGCTACAGCGCCAATGCCGCCATCAATGACCGCCGCATCAAGGCGCTTGGGATGGTGAGCGCGGTGAACATCGGCCAGATGTTCCGCAACGGCTGGGATGGCTCCGTGAAGGACGCGGATGCACTGCCCTACCTGGAGGCGGGTTCCACGGCGCGCGGCGCCTGGGAGTATTACCACACGCCGCGCTGCGAGCACCCCAACGCCCCCGGCTACACACTGGCACGCAACCTCACACAGATCATCACCTACGACGCCTACAGCAAGGCCGAAGCCTTCCTGACTCAGCCGATCCTGGCCGTCGCAGGCAGCAATGCGGGCAGCAAGTGGATGAGTGACGACCTGATCGCCCGCGCCGCCAGCAAGGACAAGACCCTGCATGTTGTCGAAGGTGCCGACCACATGGATCTGTACGACGGGCTCAAGTACGTGGACGAAGCCGTGTCGAAGCTGGCTCCGTTCTTCCTGGCCAGGCTGAAGTAAGCCATTCCAAAGCCCCCTCATTCTCACCAGACAAGGAGCCACCCATGAACAACATCAAGACCGTCACCTACCAGAACCTGGGCTGGAAAACTGCGGCCGACATCTACCTGCCGCCCGGCTTTGACGAAGGCAAGAAGTATCCCGCTATCGTCAGCACACACCCAATCGGCAGTTGCAAAGAGCAGACTGCCGGCAACATCTATGCCAAGGGTTTGGCCGAAGCCGGCTTCGTCGTGCTGGTGCATGACGCCAGCTTCCAGGGTGCCAGCGGCGGCACGCCGCGCTTCATCGAAGACCCGGCCATCCGCGTCTCGGACATCCGCTTCGCCGTGGACTACCTGCAATCGCTGCCCTATGTGGACGCCGAGCGCATCGGTGCCATCGGCGTGTGCGGCGGCGGTGCCTACACCGTGCATGCGGGCATCACCGACCATCGCCTCAAGGCGCTGGTGTCCATTACCGGCGTGAACTACGGCCGCTTGATTCGCGAAGGTTTCGCCCAGTTCAAGCCGCTCGAACTCGCCCGAAACATTGCTCGAATGCGTGCGGCCCAGGCCCAGGGTGCCGAGCGCGATGTGGCCAATCTGCTGCCCGAATCCGTGGCTTCGGCTCGGAAGGCCGGCATCACCGACATCGATGTTCTGGAGGCCACCGACTACTACAAGACCGCGCACGGCCAACAGCCCAACGGCGCCACCAGCCAGTTGATGTCGTTCAGCGGCGCGGCCATGGGCTGGGATGCCTTCCTGAACGCCGAGGTGCTGCTGACCCAGCCGCTGATGGTCGTCATCGGAGACAAGCCCGGCGGCTTCGGCGCCTACCGCGACGGATGGGAGATCTACAGCCGCGCCGCCTCGGCCAACAAGCACATCGTCGTGGCCGAGGGTTGGTCGCACTACGACCTGTACGACAAACCCGAGCCGGTGGCCATCGCCATGGCCAAGGTGGTGCCGTTCTTCAAGGAGGCACTGTGATGCGCAACGTCCTCATCCTCGGCGCCACCGGCCAGATCGCACAATGGGTAATCCCCGCGCTGGCTAGTCGCCCGGATACCGCACTGACGCTGCTGCTGCGAGACGCCAAGAAACTGACCGGCCAGGAACCCGCCAATGCGCAAGTCGTGATCGGCAGCGTGCTGGACAAGAAGCTGCTCAAGGACGCCATGGCGGGCCAGGAGATCGTCTATGCCAACCTCACGGGCGAAGACTTGGACAAGCAGGCCCAGGCCGTCATCGCCGCCATGCAGGCAGCGGGCGTCAGGCGACTGGTCTTCGTGCTTTCGTTGGGCATCTACGACGAGGTGCCCGGCAAGTTCGGCGAGTGGAACAACGCCACCATCGGCGAAGACCTCAAGCCCTTCCGGCGCGCGGCCGACCTGATCGAAGCCTCTGGCCTCGACTACACCATTCTGCGCCCGGCCTGGCTGACGGACGAGGACGAGGTGGACTACGAGTTGACCGCCAAGGGTAGGCCCTTCAAGGGCACCGTGGTGTCGCGCAAGAGCGTGGCAGATCTGATCGCCAAGGTCATCGAATCGCCGGAACTGCATGTGGGCGAGAACCTGGGCATGAACAAGCCGGGCAGCGACGGCGACAAGCCGTATTTCATGTAAAGCGGAGGCATGATGTTCAAGTGGCTTGCCGTCCTGTTCGGCGCGCTGTTAGCGGTGGCGGTACTCGTGCTGCTAGCGGTCACCTGGATCGAAAGCCGCCAGTCGCGCCAACTGGCGGGCAAACAGCCCTATGCGCCGCCGGCGACGGCATCCCGTGCAGCGGTCGTGTATTTCTCGCGCTCGGGTAACACCGCGCTGGCCGCGCGCCATGTGGCTCGGCGGCTCGATGCTCAACTGTTTGCACTGGAAGCACCCGACTATCAGCTCGGCGTGGGCGGCTTGGCGCATGCGCTCAAGGATGCCAATGCGCTCAAGGAAAAGCTCGAGGCGCTGCCCGACATTCGCCCGCGCACCATCGACTTGACGCCGTTCGAGACTGTCTGGCTCGGCTCGCCCGTGTGGCTCTACAGTCCGGCGCCGCCGATCTGGGCCTTTGTCGAGCACAACCGCTTCGACGGCCAGCATGTGGTGCTGTTCAACACGTTCAACAGCCGTTTCGGGGACGAACACATCGCGGCCATCCGGGCCAAGGTGATGGCACGAGGCGCCAAGTCGTTCGAGCACCGCCATGTCCTGCGCGGGCGTATGACCCAGCAACTCACGCCCGAGCAGATGCTCCAGGCCATTGACGCCGAGTGGTTTGGCTCAACCCCATAAGGTGGCGCATAAGTCCAGAGAAAAATCAACTTGGCCCGTTGCTTGGTGAGCAATCCGATCTACTTGTCATACATGGCATTGCCTTCGTGTTTGATTTGGCAGGAGAGTCTCGATGGATCTACGACACTTGCGCTGCTTTCTTGCTGTAGCCGAAGAACTCAGCTTCGTTCGTGCGGCCGAGCGGCTGCACATCGAGCAGTCGCCGCTGTCGCGCGCCATCAAGGAACTGGAGGAAGACCTCGGCACGCGCCTGGGCGAGCTCGCCAGCCAGTTCCGCCGCGCGTTCGCGCGCTTGGGTGGCATCAAGCTGGGCCGCGTCCCGTTCCTGGCGCAACGCCTCGGCTTGGTTGGCCCTGGCAGCCTGGGCGGTCTGCGCGCGCCGCCATTCGCGCATGACCACGCTGGTGGCGTTCATGACGGCGATCTCCTTCGGGAAGAATAAGAAGAAGCGTCTTCTTATGATGTCGGGCTGAAAGAAACGGCCCGGCTGTAGGCGGGGCCGTTGCGTGGGTCATGCCGGAGCAAGCCCGGTGCCCTGTTGGGTGGCGACCACGTTCTTGCGCCGGTTCGCCACCAGTTCGGCGGCCTGGCGCACCGGGTCGTCCTCGGTGTGGACGTAGCGCATGAACATGGTCACCGTCTTGTGCGCGGTGAGCACCATGCCGACCTTGACCGGGATGCCCGAGTTGGCAATGTCGGTAGCCGAGCGGTGGCGGATGCTGTGGGTGCCCATGTGCGGGATGCAGGCGGCCTTGAGGATGGCTTTCCAGTGGCTGGAGTAGGCGCCGACCGACAGCGGCGGCGTCCGGTCGCGCAGGCCGGGCAGCACGTAGGGCGAGCCGTCCACCTTCGGCGCGGTCGAGAGCAAGCGGTGCGCCTCCTGGCTCATGGGCTTGGACATGTCGCCGGTCTTGCTGTCGGGCCAGACCACTCGGCGGTGCTCCAGATCGACCCAGGCCCACTCCAGGGTGAGGATTTCCGACATGCGCGCGGCGAACTCGAATTGCAGCCGGATGCCCAGCGGGATGACGTAAGGCTCCACGCCGTCGGCTTCGATCTGGTCGAGGGCGGCGAACAGCCGGCCCATTTCCTCGTCGGTGATCAGGCGGGTCGAACCCTTCTCGGGATATCGCTGGATGTGGCGGCACGGGTTGGTGCCGTCCGGGCGGTAGCCCCAGACCTCGGCCATGTTGAACATCTTGCGCAGGCAGGTGAAGGTGCTGTTGGCTGCGTGCGGGATGTGCGCCATCTTCTTCATCAGCGCGGCCACGTCGGGGCGCTTGACGTCCTGCACCTTCATGCGGCCCAACACGGGCAGGATGTGGCGATTGATGACGCCCTGGTAGCCGTACTGGGTATTGGGCTTGTTGCGCACCTTCGAGTAATCGGTCATGAAGCGCGCGGCCAGTTCCTTGACCGTAGGGGCCTGCCGCGCCTGGGCCTTGGCGGCGCTCGGGTCGCCACCCCGGCGAATCTCGGCCAGCAGTCCTGCGCCAGGCTGCGCGCCTGCTCGACGGTCAACTCCCCGAACAGGCCCAGCGCGGGCTTGTGGCGTTCGCCCGCATTGGTGCGGTACTGGAGCATGAACACCTTGCGCCCGGTCGGTGTAATCTTGCAGAGGAAACCGGGCACCTGGGTATCCCGCAACTCGACGGCCTGCGCCTGAGGTTGCGCGGCGTCCACGACGGACTTGGTGAGCTTGAGCTTGGCCATGACGACTCCTTGGAAACCGCCCGGTTTCAAGTGCCAAGCAAGAGCCCAGCGAGCGGAAAGCGGTGCCAGTCAAAGTAAGCACCGGCTCCATGCTGAACTCGCTCATCCCTGCTGAAAACTCGCTGTGGCGGGCTTCAGCGCAGAACGGACAGGGCCGGTGTGGAAGTCATCATGAAATTGAAAGATTGTTTTTGCTGCCGTCAGAATCTGACGAGAAATTTAAAAAATCTCTGATTAAGCAGATTCCCGGGACGGAATCCACTTCCTCCATTTTCCCAGTAGCGGAAAATAAAGCGCCAGGTGCATAGGGCGATCTTCCATACGCTGCAGCACTTGTGCATAGCGATCCAGTTGCGGACGGTAACGCAGCTGTTCCCGATCGAGGAATTCCTCAAGGCTGCCACCGGTATGAGATCCCGTCTTGTAGTCGATGATCCAGCGCACACCTGCTGCATCCACGAAGGTTCGATCGATGATGCTGACAGAAATCGAGTGGCCCGCTGCAATTGCCGTTGGAACAGACAGCGCCCATTCACAACGCGCTTCCTGATGCCGATTGCTCAGAATCCAGCGGCCCGTTTCATCTTCCACACACATGGTCCTGAGGGCTCGTGCAACCTGCTGCACCGCTTTTTCCAAATGCCGGGGGGTGATACCAGATTGTATGAGTAACGACCGCCCCGCCAGTTTGAGAGCTTCCAGATCCTGATGATCCACATTCTCGACCCCGATCAGCCCGATACGATGCAACAGGCAGTGCACGACCACCCCCACCAGTCGAGCGGGCTCACCCGCCCAATCGAAATCAACCGGCTCTTCTGTCGTGCCGGCCTCATTCGCATGCATGGCAACTGCAACGGCTTTGGGCAACGGCGGGGGTTGCCAGCCAGACACCAGGCGCACCATGCCAACAAGCTGCAAACCTGTATGTACATTCGATGCAGGCAAATCTCCGATAGCAGCTTCGCGCGATCGTGCCAGAAAATCTGCTGCCACGGCAGGCCATAACCTGGCCAGCAGGGTATCCTCCGGTGGTTTCAACGCATCATTCTCCTGCATATCCGGATCGATCCTGAGATGCCCCAGTAAATGCAGATTGTGTTTCGCCCGGGTAACTGCCACATACAGCAATCGCGCCTCTTCCAGCGCAGTCCGTTTCTTTTCTTCAGACAGGATGTAGGCGGAAATCGGATTTTTATCGCTCCCCGCTGCACTGATCGGCGCGCACAATAAACCCGGATGCTGTGACTGATCGTGAAACTCCAGCCAGTTGAGCAGCTTCTCCTGATCCCGTCTGGGAGATTTACCCAGCCCCGGCAGAATTACTGTATCGAACTCCAACCCTTTGGCCTTGTGCAAAGTCATGAGCTGCAATGAATCGTCTGCCGCCACATCCGGCAGAGCAAACAACCGTACCAGCCGTTCATCCAGCTCCTGGATATCGGGTCGATAGCCGATCACATCGAAATTTTCCAGCAACTGAAAATAGACTTCGGCGTCTGCCAGATCTGTTTCATTCTGTACACTGGCGGGCCCTCCCAGACTGACCCATATGCCCTCCACGCATCTTCTCAACGACATCCTGTCGTAGAGCATCAACGCACGCTCCAGAATCGGCAATACCCTGTTCACCCGCTGACCGCCTTCTTCACTCAAAACACCTGAACCGGCACAGGCACGCAATGAATCGATCAGCACATGCTGTGGCAGCGTATTGGCAACGGTATGTAAATCCTGCAGGGAAAGTCCGCAAAACGGGGCGCGCAATAATGCCAGCCAGGCGATACGATCAGCCGGATGCACCAGGGCCCGGGTCAATGCCATCAAATCCCGGATCACCACCCGTTGCGCCAGCTGTTCGATTTCCACTGCCTGGAAACGCAAGCCTTTTCGCCTCAAATGCACAACGATACTCGCCAGATGGCTGCGATTACGCACGAGTACGGCAATTCTGCCATCCGGTTGTGCAGCTCTCGCCTGCGCTACGATCGCCCCCACCTGCTCCGCCTCGGCCCGATCATCTTTTTGCAGATAAGGATAAATCCTGACCGCCTCCCCGCTGGAAGCCGCATGAAACGCTACGGAACTCGCATACGACACGGCACCGGTGCTTACGCTATCCGTATCCGGCAATATCCGTGGAAAATAGCGGTTGACCCACTCGACGATCCCGCTCTGCGAACGGAAATTGACTGAAAGACGCAGAAACCTCATCTGGATCTGGCCAAAATAGCCACTATCGCGAATATCCAGAAACAACCCCACTTCAGCCTGCCGGAAGCGGTAAATCGACTGCATCGGATCTCCCACCAGAAACAGCGTGCGGCCATCTCCGGTCTGCCAGCCGGCAGTCAGCCGCTGCAGCAATTCGGCCTGACTGGAAGACGTATCCTGAAATTCATCCACCAGCAGATGGTGAATACGATAATCGAGTGCCAATGCCAGATCGGTCGGCATTTCCGGTTCACCCAGCGCACGGACGGCCGCCATGGCAATCTCGGTAAAATCCACCTGGCCGTGCTGCCGGAAAACCAGCAGCAAATATCCGGCAGCCACTTTGAGCAGGCTGAACAGGGCCTGCAGTGTTTCCCACTCTTCATCGGTATACCGTTCTGGAGGTAACTGCCTGAGTAAGCACAACTGCTGACGAAATGTCTCCTCGCTCTGCAAAGCCGCCAGCAACTCACTCATCCGCTGCTTCATTCCGTTCAGGTATTCTTTTACATCAGCATCACGTACTGACGATGGTGCCGGGAACCCGTTTGCCTTCGTTACCTGTTTACGCCAGTCTCCCGTTTGGGTGAGCAGGAAATCCGCCATACTTTCCCAGACAAGACGATCTTCAAGTGCGTTACCAGGCCAACGGGCTGTATTGCTATCGACTGATCCTGCTTCTGACAGATTGACCGCGGCAAACTGCATCAGCTCGATAATTTCCGACTGGCAGCCGGCAGGAACAGCATCAGCCAATCGCTCTATTGCTTCCGCAATCCGGCCTGACAGCACGGATTCCAGACGATCACGCATATCATCCGAATTAGCGGCATCAACCACACCTCGCAACCATAAATCGCGCCGCGCCAGCATATCGGCAATCAACTGCTGCAATCTATCCAGACGATTATCCAGATGACCGATCAGATGTTCGATTGCCGCAGTCCACTCACCCTCTTCCTCCAGCGCCTCGACTGTCAAACGGGCTGCTTCCAGATACAATCTGTCCGCATCCTCTGCCACTGATGACAAGGCGCCCTGCCGGGAACAGACCGGCATACGGTCGACCAGCCAGGCGCACAAGGAATCGATCGTCTGGATACGCAAACGTGACGGATTTTGCAGCAACTGCCAACCCCGCGCCTGATCATGCGCCAGTACCCGGTTTGCCAGCTCCCGTAACTGGCGCTGGTAAGCATCGTTCAGCAGTGCGGTTTCACTCTCCGCATCGCTATTTATATCACCAGCTGTATCGCGCAAAGCCTGCAGAATCCGATGCTTCATTTCACTGGCTGCCTTGCGCGTAAACGTAATGGCAACGATCTCCTCCGGTTCCTCTACCGTAGCAAGCAGCACCAGAAACCGCTGCGTCAGTAACCCTGTCTTGCCCGATCCAGCCGGCGCTTGAACGATGAAGGAATGCCACGGATCAAGCGCCTGCTGGCGTTCTGCCTGATCTGGAATATTCTGTTGTAAAACTATGTTCATCGTTCCAGTTCGAGTAAAAGAATTATTGCAGAACCCCCATCGATTAAAGTCATTGCTCCGTATCCACCGCCGCTTCCAGCGATTCACCGATTCTGCACAGAGGTTTGAGTTCGCAGTAAGTACAGGTTTGCGGGTATTGTTTAGGGCTCACTCTGGCTTCTCCGGCCATAAAATCCTGCACCAGTTGCTCGATCGTCTGGCGCCAGCCGGCCAATACTTCATCCCAGCTTGCTGCTTCCTGCGTGTGTTTCAGGTTTTCGAAAGATTTCACTCCAGAGATTGATACTTCTTCGCTTGCTACACCCTCAAACGCAATATCACCTGCTCTGATGCGGGCAAATGCAATCCCGGCCAGCCCGTCATCAGTAAATGCCAGACTGTATAGCGGCAATTGCGGTTCATCGGGGCGATCGCCAAACCACGCACTTGCTTTGACTTCACCGGTTTTGTAGTCGATGAGCAGTTCACCTCCTTCTTCCAGGGTATCGATACGATCTATCCTCAAATTGATGCGCAGGCCGTTCAGTTCAAGCTCCGTTTCCATTTCCCGGCCTGAAACACGGAAAGGGGGGCGCTGCTTTTCCATTTCCAGCCACGCCAGCACGAGAGCATGCAATCGTTTGCTTTCAAGTGCTTGCAGACGCTCACCAAAAGTGTGCGGATAACGCGGGGCAATTTCGCATATCGCTTCATTCACCTTGCCGGCGACCAGTGAGTTCAGCCCATCAGGGGACAAATTTGCCAGTGCTGCTGACGAATCCAGTTCAGCCCAGACCATTTCCATGACCCGGTGCAGTAAAGTGCCGCGTACCAGCGCATTCAGACCGATCTGTATGTGGCCCAGTGGACGGGCGACCAGCCGCAGTTCGGCAAATGCCCGGAACGGGCAGGCTGCCTGTAACTTGAACAGCTTGCTGCCGCCCGGAATACCCGTTCCGACAAATGTCGGGGCAACATCCTCGGACAGCACCTCCTGTTGTCGACTGTGATACACGCTGTCTCGCCAGGCGGATTGCGTACCCATGGCGAGCATTTCTTCACTCAACGCCGGGAAAGCATCGATCAGTGGACTGGAATCGAGGATTTCATCGCCCTTACGCTGCGGATAGCTGATAACAACCTCAGTAGCATTTGTGGTAATTCGCTGCAACAGCGCTGCTGCCACACGTAATTCACGCCTGGCACTGGAATGCGGGGCATCAGCCTCACGCTGCAAGGTCAGAGGAAGAAACGGATTGGGCCGGGATGATGCAGGGAATACGCCGTCATGCAATCCCATGATCCAGAGATGATCGAACTGCAGCCCGCTGGTTTCAAACAACCCCAATACCTGCACAGGCGCCTCCGCTGATTCCGGCTGAAAAATCGTACCGGCAACCATGTGCCTGAGTTGCTGCAGCGCTTCAGTCAAACTGACCGACCGAATTACCCAGTCCAGCGTGGAAAATTCTCTCAGTACCCCCTGCCATGCCTGGATAACCTGATATTCCTCGCTGGACAATCCTCGCTCACCCGGCCAGCCGATTGCTTTCAGCCACTGTCCAAATCGCTGCGCCCACTCTCCCGGGCTCGTTGGCGCAAGTGATACTTTCACCTGCTTCATCAAATTACTCAGACATTCGGCCAGCAGTGGACACGAATAGGGCTGGCCACTGCGAGCCGCATTCGTCAGCAGCTTTTGCAGGGTCAGATTCCATTCACCCGATTCGCGCAGACGAGCATCCAGCAAGGCGCGCGCATTCATTTCCCGATCCCCGCCCGCAATGAAAGAAGAACGCAGCACACGACTGACATGCGGCAACTCGATGACAGTTTCTGATAAACCGAGAACATCCAGCGCCAGACTGACGGGTGGATAGCGGTCGAGCGGCTTGCCAAGCGACAGATTGTAAGAACGCACCCGATCATGATGCTCCGGCTGCAATGCTTGTGGAATCAGCACTTCATCCAGTGTCTGGCAGATCATTTCCCGCTGTGCGGCCAGTTCCGGCACGACCAGCGCAATCCTCGCCGCCGGATTTTCCTCCAGACGTTGCCGTATCCAGCGCGCCGCCTGCCGGATCTCGTCACGACCGTCTGCGCACGCCAGCTTGCCGATACGATCCGGCTGACCGGATAACTGTAACCACTGCAATGAGCATCCTGTCTGTTCGAATGCACGCAGAAACGATGATTGCTGCGGTGTCCACTCATCGAAACCGGTCAACACAAGCTCGTTCGGCACTGACAGGCTGTCGATCTGCACGTATTTCTGCAATATTCCGGGCAGAACGGCAACTGAAAGCCAGCTATTTTTCCGGCATTTCGCTTCGAACATCGAGGCCAGTTGCCAGAACAACCGGGTATCGGCGTTATGACCGAAATCCGCTTCCCGGCAGGGAATACACCATGCATGCAATGTCTGCCATGCTTCCATGATACGAGCGACAGTTTCGTTGGTGGCCTGTAACGGAACATCGCCGGATTGTTCTGCCAGAATTTCCTGCCAGACGAAATATTCCTGATGGGAAGTCAGTAACACCCCCGGGGCCGATTCAATCCGGCTGGAAATGACCACCTCCTGCCACAGCTGCTGCAACCATGCATCCCAGGGCAGAATATCCGGTGCGGGCCATGCCCCGTGTCCTTCCGCAGACCTGGCCTGATTGAATGCCTGATGAAGGGCACGCGCCAGCCGCCGGTTTCCGGTCACAATCGTTGCACAGCCATCCAGTCTTTGGATAAGATCGGTGATGTTAGTCTGTCGGGCGTCGAACGGGCGGGTCGTCATGGTCGGATTTTCCATGTTTCGCAAACAGTCTGATAATCAATGCTGTACGCAGGCAGAGTAATACAATTCAATTTTTGAAACAGTTTTTATCAGGAGAACCAATGAACAGAATAGGAAACGGGCTGCTGGTCGCCATGGCGATCACCTGGTCCGGTATGGTTTTTTCAGCAGTGCAAAACTTGCCTCAACCGGTTTTCTCAGGCCAGGATGGTGAACAGGCAGCAGCCGACAATGCAGCATCACCTGCTCCCGCGGAACAAGCCGCACCGGCCTCGACAGAAGCAGAAACTGCAGCGAAGGCAGAAGAACAGGCACTGCCCAGCGGCATCGGCTGGAAACTGGTACGCAGCCTCGAAATGGGAGACTCGGGCAAGTTTGTGCACATGGTACTGATCGAAAAAGGACGCCAGGCGGATAAAACCATCTACAGCTCCGCCATTCACAGATTATGTGCCAAGGAAAAAGAATTTTGCCGGATACGTTTCTGGGTTCAGTCATACCTCATACCGGAAAAAGTCTCACTCACACTGGAACAGCAAAAAACCCAGCAGGCAGATCACCTGTTCAATCGCGCTGCCGGTATCCACCGAACGTTATGGGCCTGCACCGTCGATTCGACGAGTGAATCGTGCATTCAATAAACGTAAACATCATCCTGCTGAACCTGCCGGACGTATCGAGTCCATGTAGGTCAGCAACATTGCCTCCAGAAACAGTCTGGGGTTGAGCGGATGGCGCGCCAGTTGCTGCGAGGCAATCAGGTTGCGCCACAAAAACCCAAAAGCAACCGGATCGATGACAGCCGCCTGCTGCCGGATGACCGCCACCTGCTTCAGATGGTAACGCACCCGCCCGCTGGTACGGCAGCTCATCAGGTCATAACACCATTTCTGCAACCAGCCGGTCACACTGGGTAAATCCAGCTTATGTAGTTTCTCTGCCAACTCGATCGGATTAAGTTTATCCGGTGCGCACAGGCACTGGATGAAATCAGCATGGGAAGCGGCCAGCCGTTCATCGTACTGCAATGCCAGCAATGGTGAAAAACCTGACATGGCGAGATGGAAATCAGGATCGGTGATTCCCTGGTGGATAAGCCAATCCTTTGCCATTTCATGATCCGGCCCCGGCATGGCGGTCTGCCGGCAGCGGCTCAGAACCGTAGGTGGAATCAGTGAAACATTATGTGTCACCAGAATGAACAGCACTTCTGGTGGCGGCTCCTCCAGTTTTTTCAGCAGCGCATTGGCAGCCGCCGTATTCATCGCTTCGGCTGGATGAATCAGCACCACCTTGTCACGCGCCTGGTGAGCACTCAGGTAAATGAAATCGTCCAGCGCACGAATCTGCGCAATACTGATCTGCTGACTTGGCTTCCTGCCTGATTTCGTACTCCCGGCTTCTCGCCGGTTTTCTTCATCATCCTTGTCTGTAGCACCTTCCTGCGCTGATAACGCCTCCGGCTCCAGCAGGCGAAAATTCGGATGCAACCCCTGTTCGAACCAGTAACAATCCTGGCACTTCCCGCACGCCACACCCGCTGCATCCCCCTGCCCGCACAATATGGATTTCGCCAGAGCAAGGGCAAAACCCAGCTTGCCAATTCCCCGACGCCCCTTCAGCAACAGCGCATGATGTCGCTGCGCACTACCTGACTGTCTGGCCTGCTGCCAGATCACCCGCTGCCATGGAAAAATTTCGGCTGTGGCCATTCCTGAAATTGTCCTGTTTTGAAAGATAATTTTTACTGAATCGAAAAAAACAGATTGGGATGAGAAATCGCAGTTTATCGTGAATTCTTTGATAGCTGCGAAAGGGAGCAAATTTCGAACCCATTCACCCTCTGAACCAGGTATCCGACAGATCTGACCAGAAATTCTCCACAATTTCCGCTACGGCTGTTTTGACTTCTGCCAGCGGCCGGCTGCCGTCCACCACTCGAATCCTTTGCGGGAATTGTCCGGCACGTTGCAGATAAGCTTGCCGTACCCGCTCGAAAAACAGATTGGATTCCATTTCAAAGCGATCGGCAACTCTGGTGGATTGCAGCCGTTCACGGCCCACTATGACCGGCACATCGAAGTACACTGTCAGATCGGGAGAAAACCCTGCGTGCACCCACTGTTCCAGATTCTCCAGTTTACTTTGTGCCACTCCTCTGCCCCCGCCCTGGTAGGCAAAACTAGCATCCGTAAAACGATCGGAAACCACCCAGGCACCGCGGTCCAGCGCAGGCAGTATTACTTTGTCCAAATGCTCCCGTCGCGCAGCAAACATCAGTAAAGCCTCGGTTTCAGGGTGCATCGCCTGGCGATGATCCAGCAGCAACTGTCGTAATGCTTCGCCCAGCGCTGTACCACCCGGCTCACGTGTCACGACTACCTCCAATCCCTTGTCCTGCAGGAAACGCTCCAACCATGCCAGATGCGTACTTTTTCCTGCTCCATCAATCCCTTCAACAGTAATAAATTTTCCGCGCTGCAAGATAATCGCTCTATTAAAATGATTTACAAAATTCCCGATCAAGAAACTGGCATCTCATACTGTCATTACCAACCCTGATATCCATGCTAATCGATGCTGAAGGCCGCCTTGTCCCGGCTCGCTACATACCTTCGCCCAATTGTGACGAACGGCCGGACCGGAACGACATCAGCCTGCTGGTGATTCACGCCATCAGCCTGCCGCCGGAAGAATTTGGTAGTGATAGTGTCATCGAACTTTTCACCAACCGGCTCGATCCACAAGCACATCCGTATTATCAGGGATTGCAGGATTTGAAAGTCTCCAGTCATTTTTTCATTCGTCGTAATGGAGAAATCATTCAGTTCGTCCCTTGTACTCTGCGCGCCTGGCACGCCGGTATATCCTGCTGGCAGGAGCGCCCCCGCTGTAATGATTTCTCGATCGGCATCGAGCTGGAAGGCAGTGACAACCAGCCGTTCGAGCTCATGCAATATAACCGGTTGATAGAACTCACCCGGGCAATACAGGCAGCTTACCCTGTCAGTGATATCGTCGGCCATGCCGATATTGCGCCACAAAGAAAAACCGATCCCGGTCCTTATTTCGACTGGCAAAGTTATCGCCAGGCACTTGAAACAAATCGATAACCACACGATTGATCACTCCATACTACCCGGTCCGGTTGTCACACAGGTGCCTGCAGCATCTGATTTGCCATAATCATAATTCAGCAACCCTTCAACAACCAGAAGGGAGTGATAGAATCCGGGGTTATTTTCAGCAAACAAACAGATAAATCACGAAATGATCGGCATTCTGATCATCAGTCATGAACAGTTGGGAACCAGTCTGATCGACTGCATCATCCATATCCTGGGCGAGCGTCCCCCGCTGCTGGTCAATCATATCGTTTCCTCCGCTGAGGGTCCGGATAGCGGATTAGTCAGGCTGCAGGCGACGCTCAAACAGCTGGATCAAGGCGGTGGTGTTCTGATCCTGACAGATATTTTTGGTGCAACACCGTCCAATATCGCCCGCAATCTGATCCGGAGCGGACGGGTCGAATGCCTGGCCGGACTGAATCTGCCCATGTTACTGCGTGCCGTGCAATATCGGCATCAGCCCCTGCCGCAGTTGATCGATAAAGTCCTGGCCGGTGGCCGGGAAAGTATCTTCCAGATATCTCCGGAAAACAGCAATGCAAACTGAATCATTGACCATCCTCAATAAGCTGGGCCTGCATGCACGTGCCTCGGCCAAGCTGACACAACTGGCCGGCAAGTTCGAAAGCGAAGTCTGGCTTACGCGTAACGGCCGCCGGGTGAATGCCAAAAGTATCATGGGTGTCATGACCCTTGCTGCAAGTATAGGCACAGTCGTCGAACTGGAAACATCCGGCTCCGATGAAGTTCAGGCCATGGAAGCATTGAAAGCCCTGATCAACGATTACTTCGGGGAAGGTGAATGAGTTTCATCCTTTACGGCACAGGCGTATCCGATGGCATTGCGATCGGGCATGCTCACCTGGCTTCATCCGCCACATTGAATGTTCCCCATTATCTGCTGCCGAAAAACCAGATCAACGCTGAACTGACCCGGTTGCGCAATGCATTTTCCACCGTGCGGCTGGAGCTGGAAACATTGAAAACTTCCGCTGCACAGGTATCCGGCCTGGCCGAGTTCAACGCTTTCCTGGAACTGCACCAGATGATTCTGGATGATCCGACACTTTCCCATGCAGCTCTGGAAACGGTTGAACAGGCACAATGCAACGCGGAATGGGCCATTACACAGCAGATGGAAGTATTGGTCGCTCGCTTCGAAGAGATAGAAGATGCTTACCTGCGCGAGCGTAAAACCGATGTTGTCCAGGTAGTCGAGCGAGTATTGAAAGTACTGCTCGGGCATCCCGGATATACCCCCCCGCCATCGAAGCATGACGGCTCCAGTATTCTGGTGGCGCATGACCTGAGCCCGGCCGATGTCATGCAATACAAGCAGCACCAGTTTTCCGCCTTTCTGACAGACATGGGCGGGCCGACTTCGCACACCGCCATCGTTGCACGCAGCCTCAATATTCCTTCGATCGTGGCAATGCAGCACGCTCAGCAGCTCATTTACGAAAACGATAATCTGATCGTAGATGGCAATCAGGGTATCGTCATCGTCAATCCGGACAAATACATTCTCGCTGAATACCGCCTGAAGCAAAGCCAGCTTGAGCTGGAAAGACGCAAACTCTGGCGCATCCGCTCAGTGAAAGCAGTCACACTGGATGGCACGACGGTGGATTTACTCGCCAACATCGAGCTGCCGCAGGAGGTCGAACAGGCAAGGGAATGTGGCGCCATGGGGATCGGCCTGTTCCGCAGCGAATTCCTGTTTCTCAACCGGGATGATCTGCCGGATGAGGAAGAACAGTTCGAAGCCTATTCCACAGTGGTGAAAGGCATGCACGGGCAGCCGGTCGTGATCCGCACTTTTGATCTGGGAGCGGACAAAAACCTGCGCAGCGCCTACCGCACAGCACCCAACCCGGCACTCGGGCTGCGCGCGATCCGCCTGAGTCTGGCCGAACCCGGCATGTTTCTGGTGCAATTGCGTGCGATCCTGCGCGCTTCCGTTCTGGGCAAAACCCGGATTCTGATTCCGATGCTGTGCAGCAGCCGGGAAGTCGACCAGACGCTGCAAATGATCGAATTTGCCAAACAGAGCCTGCGCGATGAAAACAAGCCTTTCGACGAAAACGTCAGGATAGGTTGCATGGTGGAGATTCCGGCAACGGCACTGAGCCTCGAACTGTTCATGCGCAAGCTGGACTTTTTATCCATCGGCACCAATGATCTCATCCAGTACACACTCGCAATCGACCGGACCGACGAAACCGTGGCTCATCTGTTCGACCCGCTGCACCCGGCCATCATCCGCCTGCTGGCTCAGATCATCCAGAATGCCGGAAAAGCCGGTATTCCGGTTTCCATCTGCGGAGAAATGGCGGGAGATTCAGAATATACCCGCCTGTTGCTTGGAATGGGATTGCGACAGTTTTCCATGTATCCGGCACAACTGCTGACCGTGAAACGTGAAATTCTTGGCAGCCACCTGCCTGAAATATCCCGTCTGATGCAGAAAATCCTCAAAGCGGATGAACCGGAAAAAATCAGCGAGTTGCTGCAGAAACTCAACAGCTGATTCACCGGTCCCTGACACATCAGGAATAATGTATTTCCAGTAGTACAATTGGATACAATGAGCGCTCATTCTTCACATCGACAGTTGGCTTTACTATTTTCAGATGTCCACACAAGATTCTGATTCGATCGGCATCGTATCGGCACGACGCGCCCATTTCGACACCCCGCTCAGCCTGAAAAGCGGAGCTGTACTGGACAGCTACGAGCTCGTCTATGAAACCTACGGGGAGCTGAATGCAGACCGATCCAATGCAGTGCTGATCTGCCATGCTTTATCCGGCAACCACCATGTTGCCGGTGTTTATGCAGATAACCCCAAGAATACCGGATGGTGGAACAACATGATCGGTCCGGGCAAACCGGTCGATACCCGAAAATTCTTTGTCATCGGTATCAATAATCTCGGGGGTTGCCATGGCTCCACCGGGCCCATCAGCATCAACGACAAGACCGGTAAACGCTTCGGCCCGGATTTTCCGCTGGTAACGACAGCTGACTGGGCAAAAACCTATGTCCGTTTCGCCGATCAGTTCAGCATCGACTGTTTTGCCGCCGTCATCGGTGGCAGTCTGGGCGGGATGTCGGCCATGCAACTGGCGCTCGATGCACCGGAAAGAGTTCGTCATGCCATAGTGGTTGCAGCATCGGCCAGGCTGACAGCACAGAACATCGCTTTCAATGATGTCGCGCGTCAGGCGATTCTGACCGACCCTGATTTTCACGACGGCGACTATTATTCCCATGGCACCCACCCGCGCAGAGGTTTACGCCTTGCCCGCATGCTTGGCCACATCACCTACCTGTCGGACGACTCCATGGCCAGCAAATTCGGCCGTGAGTTACGTAACGGCTCGCTTGCTTTCAATTATGATGTGGAATTCCAGATCGAATCCTATCTGCACCATCAGGGCGATAAATTTGCCGACTTGTTCGATGCAAACACCTATCTGCTGATGACGAAGGCGCTCGATTATTTCGATCCGGCCCAGGATTACGATGGCAACCTGAGTGCAGCCTTTGCCCGTGCACAAGCGGATTTTCTGGTACTTTCCTTTACTTCCGACTGGCGTTTTTCCCCGGAGCGTTCGCGCGATATCGTCAAGGCACTGCTCGACAACAAACTGAATGTCAGTTATGCGGAAATTCCCTCCTCGTACGGACATGATTCCTTTCTCATGCAGGACGACTACTATCACCAGTTGATACGTGCTTACATGAACAATATCGCTCTCTAGCCGATACCGGCTGACGGAACTGAACATGATGACAACTGAAATCAGCAGATCGGCACTGACATTGCGGCCAGACTTCGCCACCATCGCAGCCTGGATCAGACCGGGTTCCAGCGTGCTCGACCTGGGCTGCGGTGATGGAACGCTGTTGCACTACCTCAGGGATAAACTCGACATACACGGCTATGGCGTGGAAATCGATGCCCACAACATACTGGCCTGCATGAAAAACGGCATCAACGTGATCCAGAACGACCTTGAAGCCGGTTTATCCGAATTTGAGGGTGAATCCTTCGATTACGTCATTCTGTCCCAGACATTGCAGGCCATGAAAAATACGGAATACATCATTCGGGAAATGTTACGTGTAGGTAAGGAAGGTATCGTATCCTTCCCCAACTTCGGTTACTGGAAAAACCGTATACAGGTTGCCGGCGGGCACATGCCCGTCTCGCCAACTCTGCCTTACCAGTGGTATGACACCCCGAACGTACACCTTTGCACCCTGCACGACTTCGAGCAGTTATGTCAGCAGCACCGGGTCAACATTCTGGAAAGACGGGTGATGAACAATGACAGAAAGGTCACCTTCCTCCCCAATCTTTTCGGTATCCTGGCGTTTTATCGCTTTAGCCACGCAGCTTAACCGGCGACTCAAATTGATGCGATGGATCAGACAAGATGAGATGTACGACTTGCCAGCCATTTCTTAAAGGATGTTTGACTTTCGCCCGAAGGCCTGCCTGCTAATAATCCTTCTACGCTAATATCTTCGTCCAGATCTTCCCAGTGTATTCCATATCCTTTCCCAATCAAACGCCAATTGTTTTGTTCTGATTGAGACGCATAAGTCAGTCGGGGATACCACGCCAGCGGGACAGAGATCGTTCACCCATCGCTCAAGTCAACACTCAAGGTATCCTCAGTGATCATAATGTTTCAGCCATTGGGACTTCTATTTCAATCGTGGAAGTATGCATTCCAGGCCTCTCTTAACTGTGTTTGATGTTCGCCCACAACTTTCTGAATACGGATAATCTCTTTTCGAGAAAGACCACTACTGCTCTACAAGCGCACTGGGTCAAGCCAAAATTTGGCTGACCTGGTTAAGCGACTTTTTTCAATTTTTCCATTTCTGCCTCATATCCAGACAACCAATGCTGCTCCCTGAAGCAAATGATATTGTTCAGAAAGCAGCTTAGTTTGCTTATTGCAAGCAGCTGTTTCTATCGCTAATACTTGAATAGATCAGAAATCAGGCAGCCCGGCGACGCACGGCACTCATCCCAACCAGCGCCAGACCTATCAGCGCCAGTGATGCAGGTTCCGGTACTTCAAGCGGATTACCGGTAATTGAAGTGTAATAGCCAACTGTGTGATTATCCGATTCATAACCACCGCCAGTTGGATTCTCGGAAAATACTATTTTGTCGAATCCCAAACCGCTCTGATCGTAAAAATTCAGGAATACATAAGGCTCATTCTTATTCTCCCCAGTAACAGGGTTACCGCAATAAGGGTTGGCTGCATTTGGACAACCGCCAGTAATTGTCAGCACATCTGTTGGATTAAAGCTGAACACCTCAACCTCATTCCTATAAAACTTTACCTGATTGCCCTGATCCAGCGCAGACAGCCAATAGCCGAAATAAGTGACTGGCACCGAATGATCATCTTCATCTTTTGCCGAAAGGTTCAGCGTGTAGCCACCCGTGGTAAAAGTTACCGCGTAGTTACCCGTATTGCCCGCCCCACCCCATAGATCAGCCTTATAGATATCCACCCCCGTATAACTACCCGTTATCGTTATCGGATCACTGGCTGTCCCGAAATCAGTTGTAAAAGTCTGATTATTGGCAGCAGTACGTGAATCAAAGTTTTCCACACCTTTGTAATCAAAAGAAGTTGTTGTATTGACTACACCAGGCGCTTCGTAAGTAACAAGAAAAGCAGCATGTGCCGAACCCGCAATCATGACGGACGCAACGGCAGACAAAACAGTCTTACGCAATGAAAACATCAGAATCTCCCTGATAAAAAAAGGATAGTTACGCCCCATCCCTGAAATTGTAAAAACATGCCCCCTACAAGATGTCAGAAGAACCTGGAATAACAGTTTCTCTACTTCAATCCGATCAACAGGTGGGGTGGCAGTATCACGACGCCTAATCGTGACAAGGATATACAGGCAATATATATGCCACACATTTTTCAATTTAAAATCAGATAGATGCAACAAACGATTTTACGATCTTTATAGATCGTAAAATCCGCCGACAATCTTTCTCTTGTCTAAAAAGGCGAGATTCAGGAAAACTGCTTTGATAATGAATATTGAGCTAAAACAAGCTAAACAAAAGACAACATCAGAATCCCCTCTCCCATTGCTTGACACAGATATGGGCGCCGATGAAGTCAGGAAAGTTCTGGCACAAAAGGACAGCACTGGAACAGTGCCGGTGTACCCGCAATCTATGCGGGTCTCTTACTGGAAATTGCTGCTATGGAGAAGCTGGTACATACAGGCTCGATTCTTCCACTGAATCTTGTGGTCATCAGAATAACTTTTTGCCTGATGACAATAGTCTCTACGAAATTCCGCTGCTTGATGTTTTACCAGGTGACTGGAGCACTCTTTCAGGACCACCAACTGCAGTAGCCTATAGCGATTCCTTCATACACAAGGGAAAACATCTTGGCCTGATCATACCCTCGGCAATAATTCCAAAAGCCGGGATTTGACGGCCGATACTTTTTTGACAACGTTCGCTTACTGATAAAACGTAACTTGGCTATCAAAAAATTTGAAATTCACAATGAGCAGCTGACTACACGAGACTAATAAATTTGACGTTCCGGATGCAGGAAACATTCCTTTGCCACCCTCCCCTTTCTTAAGAATCAGGAAAACAACCCGATAACAAATTTTGTTAGCAATTTTTTATAAAAGATGTACATCATTTTCGGCGTCTGCCTAGCGTTAGGTTCACCAATAGCTCCTTAGGAGATAGGGATGGAGAATGAGGTAAAAAGCCATGATATCAATCATGTATGGCATTTCACAAAAATTGAGAATGTAGATTCTATTCTTAACCTGAGTTCGGGATAAGCCCTTAAGCTTTAGCCAGGCTGTTGACCCTGGTCAGATTCAAAGTTGGTTTGTTATCGGACAAACAGTAAGCGACGATACCAGCCATTAGGTTAAC
>WBZY01000112.1_pt1 | contig 85758 bp, 72 predicted proteins | sample 5204191 | NCBI WGS metagenome assembly WBZY01 (sample SAMN12344363, study PRJNA552823) | activated sludge metagenome | biome: Activated sludge suspended growth; feature: Anammox Sidestream; material: Wastewater; isolation source: activated sludge from anammox sidestream of wastewater treatment... | reverse complement strand
CTTGCGCGCCCCGGTCAACACGCCTTCGTTGACGAGTTCGATCACGCCGTCCGAAAATAGTTCGCTGTGCACGCCGAGGTCTTTCTTGTTGCGTAGATATTTCAAGACCGCGTCGGGGATGGCGCCGATTCCCATTTGCATAGTCGCGCCGTCGGGGATGAGTTCCGCGATGTAGCCCGCGATCTTCTCGACGATCTCCGGGCTGCCTTCTTCCCCCATCGCCATTTCCACAATGGGATAGTCTACGGGAACGATGTAATTCAAACGGCTCACGTGAATGAACGCGTCGCCCAGCGTGCGCGGCATCTGTTGATTCACTTCGGCGATAATAATCTTCGCGGTTTCAGCGGCAGACTTGGTCAGACCGACTTCCACACCTAAACTGCAAAAGCCGTGTTCGTCCGGCGGCGAAACATGGATCAGCGCGACTTCCAGCGGGAGAATGCCGCGCTTGAAGAGCAGAGGAAATTCCGAAAGAAGAACCGGGGTGAAATCCGCTTGACCGGCTTGCACCGCCCGGCGGACGTTGGCGCTGATGAACATCGTGTTCACGCGTAAGTGTCCATCGAGTTCGGGTTTGACGTAATCGGCGGGACCGATCGTCAGCGCCTGGCAGACCTCCACGTCGGAAAGATGCGGGGCGTAGTCCACCAACGCATCGAGCAATTTTCGCGGGACAGACACGTTGCCCGTCAAAAAGACGCGGGCGCCAGACTTGACCGCTTTCACCGCTTCTTGGGCGGACGTGACGCGTGACTCGTAAATTTTTGTCCAATCCATCTTAGCGCTCCTTCAGCAATGTCAAATGAACGAGCCGGCCCTGATGCGTGTTGACGCCTTTTTCGAGCGCGGGGTCGCTGGCAAGCGCGGCGTCAACGCCTTCGTTCGCCAAACGGACGAGATACGGCATGGCAGTGTTGACGAACGCGTGCGTCGCGGTGCGCGCCACCACGCCGGGCATATTCGGCACACAATAGTGAACGATGCCTTCATCCACGAAGGTGGGTTGATCGTGCGTGGTCGGACGCGAGGTTTCAAAACAGCCGCCTTGGTCAATGCTCACATCTATCAACACAGAGCGCGGCTTCATCGCGCGGAGCATGTCACGCGTTACCAGGATCGGAGCGCGTTCGCCGATCACCAGCACCGCGCCAACGACCACATCCGCATACATGGTTGCGCGTTCGATGTTACGCTTGGTGGACATCATCGTGACGATGCCGGGAAAGCGATCGGAGATTTTTTGCAAACTCACGATGTCGTCGCCGATGACGGTTACGTGCGCGCCCAAGCCGATAAACGCCTGCGCGGCATACGTGCCAACAATGCCCGAACCCAGGATCAAAACTTCGGCGGGCGGGACACTCGGCACGCCGCTGAGCAAAATTCCCTTGCCGCCCCAATTATTTTGCAACAGCCGCGCCGCCACTTGCGCCGCCATGCTCCCGCCGATCTGGCTGAACGGTCGCAGTAGCGGAAGCGTTCCATCGGGCAGTTGAATTTGCTCATACGCGATAGAGGTGATCTTTTTTTCAAGCAGGGTTTCCACTTTATCGCGCCGCGCGGCGGAAAGATGCAGTAAGCCAGTGATCGCCGCGCCGGGCTTGACCCAGTCCAACTCAGACTTCAACGGACGCGCCACTTTCAACACCAGATCGGCGCGGGCGAAGACTTCCTCTCCCGAATAGACGATGCGCGCCCCGGCGGATTCGTACTCGTTATCTTTGAATCCAGCCTCACTGCCCGCGTCTTTTTCGACGTATACCTGATGCCCGTTTTGGACGAGGATCTCAGCCCCGGCAGGCGAAAGCCCCACGCGATACTCGAACGGACGAGTCTCTTTTGGAATGCCGATGATCATAGTATTTCTCCATATCCTTTCATGCCGCGGTAAGCATGTTACAAATCGTATCGAAAATAAGTTGTGGAACGGTCTCGAACGAATACGGCATGTGCACGCGTTCGTACAAGCCGTGCGCGTCGCTCCCGAAGGGACCGATGTTGACGACCGGGCAACCCAGCGCGCGGATGTCGTTCAACTTCGCCGAATCCAACGCGTAGAAAAGCGCGTGCGCCGCATCGCGCAAGTCGAATAACGGCATGTTCTTCTTCACCGAGTCAACTTCGATGCCATCATCCAGCCGCACACAACTCAGATCGGAAATATACGGGTAAAACCCGCGCAACTGGATCGGCTGGTCTTCTTCTTTCAGCGCCGACCTGACCGCGCGCGTCAACTCATTCTCTTGCGGCATCACCGATGGATAATACGGCGGTGAGAAAAAGACCACTACGGCGGGACCGCCGATCTGCGCGACGCTGACAAGTTCCGCGATCAACATGCGGCTCAAGTCGCGAGTGTCTTTGGCTGTTTTGGCAAACTCGTCGGCTTTTGCGCTTACCCACCCTGAAAAATCCCCGGCTTGATTCGCCGCGCGCCAACGGACTTCCGCCTCGCGGAGTAGCGTTTCATAGTCGAGAACCTGTCCCGTCGTCGCAGGCGGAGGCTGTGCCTGTCCTCCAAGCGACTCGAATTTTTTATATGCCTCATCAACTGTCTCGCGCACTGATTCGAGCGCAGCGCGCGCCGTATCTTTCATCTTTTGCATGGCTTGTTCGGGCGTCATTGTCAGCGTCAACCAGTTGACGTAAACGAACGCGTCGCCCGCCGTCTCCACGTTGTAGGACGGTTTTAGATCGCGCATCTGCAAAGCGACCGGCGGAGGCGCGACTTCGGTAATTTCCTCCCCACCGAGCGAACCTCGCCACGCGTCAATCCATTCGGCGTTGAGGTTGATGCGGCTGACCAACTCCGCCGCGATGTGCGCCGCGTCCACCCCGCGAAACACTTCGCCCACGTGAGTCCGCACACCGAGGATGTAAAACGACGGAAGCAGTTTGCCGATCGTGCCGGAGTAAATGAAGCGCGCGGATTCGTCTTCATCACGCAGCGCGGTGTAATCCGTGTTGACGACGCCGAGATAGACCAAACCTTCTCGTTCGCGAAGTTTCAACAATTCGGGAACAGCCGAAAGGATGCCAGCCGATTCGGTCTCTTCGTCGGGACAAGAAAGAAACAGCAAATTGCCGGCAAGTTCGTCAATCAATCTCGTCCCGTCATCGCGCGGGCGCGCAAACTCGCGCATCAATGCAATGTTAACCGCCACGCCCGATTTCATATCCACCGAGCCGCGTCCGAACATCCATTCATCGGATTCCAACGCCCGAAACGCACACTCCTCGGACGCGTCGCGTCGTTTCCCCTTCAGGCTGATTCGCATTGCCTCAGCCAACTCCGCCGGGCGGAAGGCAAGACGCGCATCGCCGAAGCAACCGAAGGCATCCACGCCGACGGTATCGAAGTGACTCATCAAAACGATCGTTTTGCCTGAATTGCCTGGGTTCCGACTCTTCAACAAACAAGCGACATTCTTCCGCCTATCGCCAGTATCCCAGAAGATCGGCTGGAGCGTATCGCGATCCGCCGCCAATAACTCCGCGATCTTTTCCGCACAACGGTTCTCCCCCTCCGCCCCCGGGCTGACCGAGGGGATAGCAAGCAAGGTTTCTGTGAATTCGTAAACCGAATCGAACCAGCGGAAAGATTTTTTATCCATCGCCTGAATTGTACCGAAAAACTGCACATGCCCTAGTTATGAATATCCCCTAAAAACATAACTTTTATCAAGAATTGAACAGGCGCATAATGCCTAGCATATGCAGTTATACGACATACAGGCTGTATAACTACCCAAATAGAGTCTTATATAGTTGACCTCTTGCATAAGTGTTTCTTGCTCTGCCGCAGAGTCCACAGAGGCCTTTGAGAAATTCTCTTTTTCCCTGTGTTCTCTGTGGCAGATGGATTTTTGAAAGAGGTCTAGTCTAACCGCTGGTTAAGCTCCCCTTTCCTTGCACAACAAGGTAAAAAGAAAAACAGACATTACTTGCGGGTGTAGATTCAAGTAGTAAGTGCAACAGTTGTATGATAGAACACCTCAAAGGGTGTTTTGAAACGAAGAGTTTTGCGCGGTCTGAGATTTAACTTTGAGATGGTCTGTTTGATCTTTCTCTTGGAGATGTTTTTGAAATCTGACTTTTTGGGAAAATATTGCCGCAGCAAACCATTCGTGGTCTGCAAACTCCTTACCATGATCCGAGGTGAGGGTGTGACCTTATCCTGGACATGACTGATCCGTATCCTCTGCTCCTTTTTCAGCCTGCCAGAAATTTGTTCTGGGCTCCAATCTTGTTTCAGCAGGTTTTCTACCAGTTTCCAAACCTTGGCTGTGAGCCTCGGAACAGCTTTCTGTTTGCGTTCGGTTGCTAATTCATGGGCTTGTTGTGGATGGTAGTTGCGTTGACCTCGATTGCGTCTCAGTTCACGACTGACACTTGATTTATGTACGCCAACTAACTCCGCTATCTCCTGGAGTGAATGTTTGGCTTTCCGCGTTGCGGAAAGCTGGTATTGTTGAGCCTGGGTAAGCTGGTGGTAGGTTCTCATAGCGCTCCTTTGACTTGGTCGTCTAAGAAGTACTATCCTACTCCAGCTTACCTCTCAGCAACCTTCAAAGTTGCACTTGTGAGTTGAATCTACAAGTAAAAGATCATCACATTCTGCATTATAGGCAGAGATAAAATTCCACAGTACGAAACATCAGCCCTTAGCAGACTTCAATTATCTTATGATCTCTTCTCCATCATTTCTTCCAAACGCTTCTTCACTGCCGCCCACTCCGAATCCAAAATGGAGTAATACACCGAATCGCGGATAACCCCATCCGGCAGGATCATGTGATTGCGAAGCGTCCCTTCCTTCACCCCGCCGATTCGTTCGATGGCGCGTTGCGAACGTTCGTTACGCGAGTCGGTTTTCAACTGCACGCGGATCGCGCCCAGAGTCTCGAACGCATGCTCGAACAGCAGGTATTTACATTCGGTGTTGACCACCGTTCTCTGAAACTCGACCCCATACCATGTGCCGCCGACTTCGAGACCTCGGTCGTTGGGCATGATGTTCAAATAACGCGTCGCGCCCGCCACACGCCCCGAGGCGAGATGGATCGCGACAAACGGCAGGTCGGTTCCGCGCTCGGCGCGTGCGAGAATATCCATCACCCAGCCGCGCATAGCCTCCACATCCTCTATTTTGCCGTACACCATAAAATCCCAAAAATCGTGACCCGCCCCTATCTCCGCCAGCGGCTCGACGTGATCGAGCGTCATCGGTTCGAGCCGGACGTGTTTGCCGGTCAACACCACAGGTTTTACTTCAAAACCAGCCATTCTTCTTCCTCCATGTTTTGAGTAGGCAGGTACGGCATCTGCGGTCCTTCGGTGCCGAGTAATTCGCTCAGCGCCGCCCGGACAGCGACGCGGTCATCCCACAAAAATTCCTTCGCGCCGAAGCACAACGACTGTTCGTGCCCTTTGCCGCACACCAGCACGACATCCCCCCGTCGCGCTTGACTCATCGCAAAGCGGATCGCCTCCCCCCGGTCTGGGATTCGCCAAAAGGATTCGCCCTCGCTTCTTCCCCTCGACGTTGCGCCTGCCGCCATCTCGTCAAGGATTTTCGCCAGTGATTCGACGCGCGGGTCTTCGGCGGTCAGGATGCACAAATCCGCGAGTTCCGCGCCGATCTCCGCCATCATCCTCCGCTTGGCTTTATCGCGCAACCCCGCCGACCCAAAAACCGCAATCACGCGCGAGCTTTTAGCCACAGAGAACGCAGAGTTTTCTGAGTTTTTTTTCTCGATGTTCTCTGTGATCTCTGTGGCTGGGTGTTGCAACGCCCGCCCTGCCCCCAACGCGGACTTCAACGCGTTCGGCGTGTGAGCGAAATCAACGATGACGGTGAAGTTCTGCCCCATGTCGATCCGTTCCATGCGACCGGGGATGCCGCTCAGCGCGGCGATTCCCTGCGCGGCGATTTCAGGTTGGACGCCCAAGCCGTAGACCGTCGCGGTCAACGCCGCGAGGCAATTGGACACGTTGTATCCGCCGACGAGGTTGGATTGGACGGGAACAGAAAAATCCTTGCTCGCCGCCGTGAAGAGGATTCCCGACGGCGTGTTCCGCGCCTCCGCCGCGCGGATATCCGCATCATCGCTCAAGCCATAGGATTTCTTATTCCCAACAAATGACCAGTTCAAAAACTCGAACGAACTGTCGTCGCGGTTGAGGACAGCGAGGCGCGGGTTGCCTTGCGGCTTTCCTGCTGTTTTTGCCAAAGATTCAAAAAGCCTCGCTTTTGCGGCGCGATAGTTTTCGTACGAACCGTGCTGGTCCAAATGTTCGTGCGTGATGTTCGTTACAACGCCGATGTCAAAGTCGCACGCGTCCACGCGATGTTGCTCCCACGCGTGGGAGGTGGTTTCAAGGATGACGTGGGTCAAACCCGCCTCGACCATTTTCGCAAGGTAAAACTGAACATCATGCGCGTCCGGGGTAGTGACGTGGAAGCCGGTGTCCAGCGTTTCGCCGCCGATCATCGCGTTGACCGTGGAGATCATCCCGGCTTTGAGTCCCGCCGCGAGCAGAATGTTGTAGACGAGGTTGGACGTGGTCGTTTTGCCGTCGGTGCCGGTCACGCCGATCACTGTCAATTTGCGCGAGGGCCAAAGGTAAAATGAACCAGCCAGCCACGTTAGAGCCTGACGCGTGTTTGTGAGTCGAACGTAGGGCAAGTCGCCGATTTGCTCCACATCCCGCTCCCCCACGACCGCGACCGCCCCGTTATCAATCGCTTGTTGAATATAGGTATGCCCGTCAACTGTGCCGCCTTTCATCGCGACAAACAAATGACCGGGCTTGACCGCGCGGCTGTCAATCGAAATGCCGCTGATCTGCACATCGGGAACGTCGGACACGCAGAACGGCAAGGGGATTTCGGCAAAAATTTTTCGGAGCGATGGGTTCGTGTTCATAAAACAAAATGGGTTTTGGCGAGTATATCGCCAAAACCCATTCGATGCTACTGTCATTGCGAGGAGCGTTCGTTGCGACGAAGCAATCTCCTCGAACGAAAAGGTTGCTTCGTCGCCTTTCAGGCTCCTCGCAACGACATGATTAAGCCGCTTGCGCTGGCTTCGTCATCTTGGTCTTCAACCACTTCAGGCGGAAGGTTTCTTCGCGCTCGCGCTCTTCCAGCGAACTGACAATGAACTCGATCTGATGCTGGTATTGCGGGATGAAGATATGCTGCAACGCGTTCACACGCCGCTGTGTTTTCTTCAACTCGTTGGCAAGCCGCCACACTGCGGCGGTGAGCATCGAAAGTTGAGGGATGCGCACCAGCACTTCGCGGAAGGCGTTGCTGGCTTCGTCTAACACGGCGGCGGTATCGCCGGGGCTATATAAAAGTTTCGGCGGTTCGCCGCGCGCGTCGATCTGCGGGATGGCGACGCCCATGATGCCGCGCAACCGTAAACGCACATCAACCGTTTTGTTCACGGCGAGCGACGCCCATTCCACGTGGTCGGAACCCATCACGAGACGCGCTTTTTCCATCGCGTCGTACGCGGTTTGCAGAAGCGCCCACACTTCCTTTTGAAGCGTATCCGCTTCTTTTGCCACGCGCACGAGTTCGCCCGTCAACGCTTCGCGCTTGCGGTCGAGGATCTCATAGCCTTCCTTCGCGAAGCGTAATTCCTTCTTGAGGCGGATGAGGTTCGTGCGAGTCGGGGCTATGCTAACTTGAGGCATCGTCGCCCTTGTAGTATTGCGCGATCTCGTCGAGCGTGACGCGGGTGAGTTCTTTCTTCGGCAGCATGGACAGCAAATTCCAGCCGATCTCCAGCGTGCGTTCGATGGTGCGGTTTTCGGTAAACGCCTGATTGACGAACTCACGCTCGAACGCGCGTCCGAACTTCAGGTACTTCTGGTCCACTTCGGAGAGTTCTTCCTCGCCGATCACGGATGCCAGCGCGCGGATGTCCTGCGTCTTGGCGTAGGCGGCGTACAACTGCGCGCCCCAGCGCGGGTGGTCGTCGCGCGTGCGTCCCTTGCCGATGCCGTCTTTCATCAAACGCGAAAGGCTCGGCAGAACCGTAACCGGGGGATAGACGCCCGCGTAATACAACTCACGCCCCAACACGATCTGACCTTCGGTGATGTAGCCGGTAAGGTCAGGCATCGGATGGGTCATGTCGTCGTTCGGCATGGTGAGGATCGGGATCTGCGTGATGGAGCCTTTGCTCGTGCGGATGCGACCGGTTCTTTCGTACAGGGACGCCAGATCGCTATATAGGTAGCCTGGGTAACCCTTTCGGCTTGGCACTTCGCCGCGCACGTTCGAGATCTGGCGCAACGCTTCGCCGTAGTTGGTCATATCGGTCAACACCACCAGCACGTGCTTCTCGAGTTCATACGCGAGATATTCCGCGAGGGTCAGCGCCGCGCGCGGGGTGACGATTCGCTCGACCGGGGGATCGTCCGCGAGGTTGAGGAACATTGCCACACGAGTGAGCGCTCCGCTTTCGGTGAACGACTTACGGAAGTAATCCGCCACGTCGTTCTTGACGCCCATTGCCGCGAACACAATGGCGAACTCTTCGCCTTCGGTGTGCGGCGCGCCCGCCACGCGACCCAGCGTCGCCTGGCGCACGATCTGCGCCGCGAGTTGGTCGTGCGGCATACCGGCGCCGGAGAACAACGGAAGTTTCTGCCCGCGTAGGAGGGTGTTTACGCCGTCAATGGTGGAGATACCGGTCTGGATGTAATCGCGCGGATAAATACGCGCGGTCGGGTTGATCGGTTGACCGTTGACGTCGCGGTACACGTCGGTGAGCGGTTCGGGTCCGCCGTCAATCGGATTACCCAAACCGTCGAAGATGCGACCGAGCATTTCCTCCGCCACAGGCATGTGGAGGGTATTGCCCAAAAAGCGGACGCGGGTGCCGTCAATCGAAAGTCCGGTAGAACCGGCGAACACTTGAATAACGGCAAAGCCTTCGCCCACTTCGAGGACGCGTCCGCGGCGGTGTTGCCCGCGCGCATCCTCTACGTCAACTACTTCGTCGTAGCTGACGTTCGAGGCGCCTTCCACGACCATGATCGGTCCTTCGATGCGACCGACGCCGATGACTTCCTGACCACCTAAAACTGTTGCTTGGCTCATTATCTATACTCCGCATCTAATTGACCCATCTGCTCGTCAATCATTTTTTGTATATCGTCCAACTTGTGCAGTTCTTCGTTGGTGACCGATGATTTGGCGCGGATGATGGTATCCACAACGGGAAGATCGTGAATGAGGTTGATCGGCGCGCCGCGCTTGACGATCGCCATGCCGCGCTCATGGAAATACAGCACCAATTCCAAGAGGCGGATCTGCTTCTCCACGGAGGAGTACGCGTCCACTGAGTCTGTGGCGTTCTGTTGCAGGATGCCCTCGCGGATGAGGCGGGTCGTTTCCAACACCATGCGTTCCGCATAGGGCAACGCGTCGGGTCCGACGAGTTTAACGATCTGCGAAAGACGCGCTTCTTCGCTCAACAATTCCATGGCTTTGTTGCGCATCTCCAGCCAATCTTTGCCGACTTTTTCGCGCCACCAATTTGCCACATCTTCGATGTATTCGCTGTACGAGTCCAGCCAGTTGATGGCTGGGAAGTGACGAGCGGAAGCCAGCGATTTATCCAGCGCCCAGAAACAGCGGATGAAACGCTTGGTATGCTGGGTGACCGGTTCGGAGAAGTCGCCGCCCGGAGGCGAGACCGCGCCGACGATGCTGACGGATCCGTTCGTGCCGTTCAAGTTGTCCACGTAACCGGCGCGCTCGTAAAATTCCGCAAGACGACCGGCGAGATAAGCGGGATACCCTTCCTCGGCGGGCATTTCTTCGAGACGCCCGGACACTTCGCGCAACGCTTCTGCCCAACGAGAGGTTGAATCAGCCATCAACGCGACGTGGTAGCCCATGTCGCGGTAGTATTCCGCGATGGTGATACCCGTGTAGATGCTCGCTTCGCGCGCCGCCACCGGCATGTTCGAGGTGTTGGCGATGAGGACGGTACGCTCCATCAACGGGCGACCAGACCGAGGGTCCACGAGATGCGGGAATTCCTGCAACACTTCGGTCATTTCGTTGCCGCGTTCGCCGCATCCGATGTAGACGATGATGTCGGCATCCGCCCATTTGGCGATGCTATGCTGTGTCACCGTTTTGCCGGAACCGAACGGACCGGGGATGCCCGCCGCGCCGCCCTTCGCGACCGGGAAGAACGTATCCAAAATACGCTGACCGGTAATGAGCGGGACGTTTGCGCCGCGCCGCTGAACGAACGGGCGCGCCCGGCGAACGGGCCAGCGCTGCATCATGGTGACATCTTTTTCTTCTTTGCCGGTTTTCAACTTGGCGATCGTGTCGTTAATCGTGTATTCGCCTGCCGAAGCGACCCATGTGATCGTGCCGGCGTCATCGGGGTGAACCATCACGCGGTGCTCGAAGGTGTCGGTCTCTTTCACTACGCCGAGTACCAATCCGCCTTTGACTTCGTCGCCGACGTTGACCTTCGGAGTGAACATCCATTTTTTCTCACGGCTGATCGAATCGAAACGCGCGCCGCGGTTGATGAACGAACCGACGGCTTGTTCGATCAACGGGAGCGGTCGCTGGACGCCGTCGTAGATAGATTGCAGTAAGCCGGGTCCCAATTCGACGGAGAGAGGCAAACCGGTGCCGAAGATCGGCGCGCCGGGTTGCATGCCTGCGGTTTCTTCATAAACCTGCACGGTCATCTGATCTCCCTTGAGACCGATAACCTCGCCCACCAGCCGTTCCTCGCCGACTTCGACCAATTCCAACATGCCGACGAAGCGTGAGCCGCGGGCGCGGACGACAGGTCCGCTGATCCAGGTGATTTTTCCTACTTCATTGCTCATACCGATTCTCCCATCAACACTTTGTACACCGCGGAACGGAGCGTGCCTTGCAAGCGGCTCAAGCGCGTCTCGAGCGTATTGTCATAGTGGAGTTTGCCGCCTGCGGCATCCACCACCACGCCCGTGCCTTCGTTCAGCGCGCCGGCGAGGGTGAATTCACCCTTCATTTCTTTCGCGATCTCATCCAACGCGCCCTTTTTGAGGGCGTTCTGTGTTGATTCATCCGCTCGAATTTCTGCCTTATCCACACGCAGTTGGGATAAGGCTTCGCGCGCCAACAATGCCGCAATTGCGCCGTAGTCGGATCGCTGCGCGACGCCGCCCAGTTGTTTCTTCACTTCCGCGAACACGCTATCTAGTAATTTCTCGCGGTGTTCCAGTTGTGAGGAGCGCGCCTTCAGTTGAGCGGTCGCCATCGCCTGACTGCGAAGACGTTCGGCGTCTTGCGTGGCGCGGTCAAGGATAACTCGACGCTCTGCGATCGCCTGTTCCTGCGCGCGTTTGTGGATGGCGTCCGCCTTCTCTTTGGCTTCCGCCTGCATCTGCTCGGCTTCTTCACGGGCTTCCATGAGGATCGCCCGCTCAAGCATCTCAATATCTTCTGCTTCAGATTTCATATCTCAAATATCCAATCTCTTCCTCCTGCGCGAACTACGACAGGATGAGGTCATAACTTGATGCCGATCGCACGAAGTACGATATCGCCAAGCGATGCCTGGCCCTCTGGAACGCCGCCGCGCGAGGGGATCTCAACCACCAGCGGGATCGTGCTCCGCAGTTTGAGATGCTCCATGCGCGTCGGGATCAATTCAGCCACATCCTGCGTAACGAGGACGATGCCCACGTCCTTAGCGGATTGGACATCATCGAGCGCCTGATTGACCTCTTCGGCAGTGGAGGCGACCCTGCCCCCTACACCCGCGAGGGAAAACCCAAGCACCGCGTCAGGATGACCGATGACCAGAACCTTCATGCAAATTCCCTTTGAGCCCTACGGGAGGACAAGGAAGGAAATGATCAAGCCGTAGATCGCGATACCTTCGGAGAGACCCACGAAGATGAGCGCGCGACCGAATGATTCGGGCTTTTCAGCCGTTGCGCCAACCGCCGCCGCGCCGGAGCCGCCGACCGCGATGCCTGCGCCGATACAAGCGAGACCCGTGGAAAGAGCCGCCGCGAGGGTCGCGTACTGATCCACTACGCCTTCCTGCGCCGCGCCAGCCGCGAACGCCGACGAGGGAGAAGCAAGCCAAATGAGGGCAAGACCGCCCGCCATCAATCCAACAATGAAGTTGAAGGCGTTAAAGCCTGTGATCATGCGGGAAACCGCCAACGAAGGGCTGGTCTTTCCATTTTGGATCACGTAGATCACCGCAGGGATGACCGGGATCAAACCGACCAATACAGCAAAAACTAAGAACATTGTTTATCTCCTTGTTGATGTAGAAAATTTTTATCGGACGTTTGTATAACTATTTCTCTTATTGATCGTAATTTGTCAATCTCAGGGCTTACGCCTCCTCTTGTGAGGGGTTCAGCCGCAACGGCTCGAAGCGCATGCCTCCGCCGTGGAAGAACTTGCCCAAAATTTCATAGTAGTGCAGACGCATCGTTTGGATATATACGATGAGACCTTCAAAGCCGATGATGAAAATGTTGCCGATCAGCAGGGTGAGCCAAAAACCAATGGTCGGCTCTTCGCCTGCCAGCGAGAAGAAAGCAAGACTCAGACCGCCGTGCGCCACCGCGAACGCGCCCACGCGGACGAACGACAGCGTGTTCGATAACATGCTGATCACAGACTCGAACAAGTCCATGAACGCCGTAACGAGGTACATGATAACGCTACCCTCGATCAACGGGCGATGCCCTTCCGCAATATTGCGGAACAGGCTGTTGAACATCACGCCAAAGGCAAAAATCGGCGTCAGGATGTTGAACGGCAAAGGCAGCTGGCTGATCAGCGCGGCAATTTTCGGGGCGATGGGAGTTGTGCCGAGAAGTCCGTTTAGAATGGTCAGGAAGCAGAAGTAAAAACAAATCGCGACCACGCCCGTGTGACCGAACCAGAAATGCGCCCAATCGCGCGCGCGGACCATGTTGAACAAGCTCAGCAGGTAACTGAACAGCAAGATCACGATACCGGCGTCAATGGCAAAGCCCAGAATGGTGAGGATATTCTCAAGGGGGCTGATCCAAAGCGGTTCAAAGTGGAAATGGAGATATTCCTCGATCAAGTGACCTTCAAAGCCGAAAATGCTTCCATACAGGGCGCCGAAGATCGAGGCAAAGAAACCGCAATACACGAGAAGCAAGCCGAGGCTCGACAAGCTCTTCATGAATATCTTTTTGTGCGCGAGATAGCCGATCAGCATCATGACGAGTCCCTGCCCCAGATCGCCGAACATCGCGCCGTACAAGAGCGGGAAGGTCAACGCGACCAGAAGAGTCGGGTCGAGCTCGCCGTACCCGGGGCGCCCATACGTGGTGACTAAATTCTGGATGGGACGCAGCCACTTATTATTCGTCAACGCAACGGGAACATTCGAGTGATGACCGGAGCGTTCTGCGGGGATGGTTTCGATGAGGATTTCTTTGGAGGCTTGCTTGAGTCTCTCCATGAGCTGCGGCAAGTCGCCGCTGGGGACCCAGCCAACCACAACGTATGTGTGGCGGAGTTGACCGAAGCGCACGATGGCGTCCGCCATCATGCGGCTTACGTGCACGTCCCACCATAATTTTTGAAGTTCCGTTTTATGTACGCTGGAAAGTTTCTTGAGTTGGTTTTCCAACTCGTAGATATTCTGCTTCGATTCTTCGATAGCCTTGCGCGTCTTCGCCGAGATCTGCTCCGGCGTGCCGCTAAATTCCTCAGGCAAAGTCAGCGGATTAAGGTAAGCACTCTTCGCCGCGCGTTCGAGCACATCGAAATTACTACGCGGTCCGAGCAACCAGACGACCGGTTTCTGGCTATCTTCCTTCAATGTAAAAAGGACGTGCGGCACCCGCGCCAGACTTGTTTCAAGACGACTGAATTGCGCCGCAGGCATCACGCCAAGAATGGAGTGGACATGGGATGATTTGTTGAGCGCGCCGACCTCGACCTTCACATCGGCGATCGGTTCGATCTGACGCAGTTGACTCTCAAGTAATTCGAGCCGCTTCTTTTCGCTGGACAGCTGATCGCCGGTCTTTTTGACGTCTTCTTCGATCCGGTCAACGGCGGGTCGAACTGTACCCAAGTCAGCGATAGTTTCAAAATCCGCCGAGCCGCGCGGCTCTTCCTCGAGATTCAGCGTCTGCATGGTGTTTTGAATCCGGCGCTCGAGCGTGGAATAATTCGCGGCTTTTTCCTGCCACGTGCTCGGACCCAGACTCTCCAGCCCAAGGTAGGTGCTATCCACCTGATGGAAAACGCCGCGGCCGCTTAACACCTTCGCCACCGCGACCAAATCCTTGGAAGGGACGATCACTTCAACTTCGGTCATCTCTCTTGGAAAAAACATATCATCTCCATTTATCATGTTATCGCGAGGAAGGCTTTAGCCCGACGAAAAACACGCCCTCGCAATGACATCAGTTTCTAATTCTGTAAACTTGTCTTCAACAAAACGGAACGCAGGTCTTCGTCGGAAATATCCGAAGATTTACCTTCGATCAACGCGATCAAATCCTGTATTTCGAGGTCGCTCAAGATCAGGAACGCGAGCGGAAGCCCAATGTGGAACGGGTTGCCGACAAACGCGGCGGTACATTGCTTCATCACCTGACGCTTGAGTTGAACCTCCAGTTTGGGCAAACCAGTTTGAGGGTTCTCCAGAAGCGTGTTCACATCCGAAATGGAAGGAAAAATACGCGAAACGATCGCGGCGACGTCCGCGCCTGCCGCGATCGCGCGCACATCTTCGTCGCGCACGCGGAACCCGAACGGCAGCGTATAGTTGATCAGTTCCTCTTCGGAAAGTTTGTGATACACCTTATAACGGATAGCCCACATCAAGTTGTTCATATCGAGGAGCGAGCCGACAATCTTGGTCGCGGCTTCGCGGTCTAACCCGCTCAGTTTTTTCGCTTCCGCCCACAAGCGGCGCCAGTAATCCAAATCCAGCGCCACCTCAATGGGAAAGAGATTCTGCTCGGCGGAAAAACGCTTCATCGCGAACGACATCGCCGATTCATACGGCGTGCCCTTCAACAACTCCACTGCCGCAGGCACGTTCCCCGTCTCGACCATTGCCTGAGCCGGCAGCGTGGAAAAAGAACCGAACGGGAAAAGAACTTCGCGCACACGATCCCATGGAGCCATATCCGCATTCCACGCCGAAGAGACCGTGACGATGCTTCGCAAAACCGCTTTCAAATTACCCAACTCGAAATAACGATATAACTGCTTGATCAACGGGCGCGTCTGCTCCGGCGACATTTGCACGACACTTGAATAGGAATCTGCCAGCCGCAGTTTTATCTGCTGGACCGCCCGGCGCGGCGTGAGTTCATTATCTTTCAACGCCGAAAGATACGGTCCATATTGAGTATTTTTGAGTGAACTGATTAACGATGGGAAATCGGGAGAATCGCTTAAACGAGAAATGTCCTGCGGGGTCAGTAGATTGGAATACATCGCCCGCACTTTCGTGCTGATCGCCGCGTACCCTGAAACGCCGCTCGCCATAACTACGCCTTACCGAGAACGCGGTCCAGAACGTACGCGACAGCCTTATCAAAATTCTTCTTGGCAAGCGCATCGAACTCATTATTCTTTACACCCACGTCCGCCAGCACTTCCTTCGATCTATCCTCCGACTGCACAGCGGAAACGATTTTGCGCGCCTCATCTTGAGCCTCCGACCGGGCGCGCACCAACAATGCCTGCGCCTCTTGCTCCGCCCTCACCGGAATTTCCTGCGCGTCGCGCTTCGCCTTATCTTGAAGTTCCTGCGCCTGCTTTTCGATTTCAAGGACCTGTCGAATGTTCTTCTCGTTCATTAGAATATCACCTCACTGGAATTCTTGCTTAGCCACGCAATTGTAAAGGATAAAACCACTGTCATCAAGGCTTACGCAAATCAGGCAACTCGGACTTCAATTGTGTAATTCTGCACAATTATAACGGGATGACCGGGAAATTGTCAATCAAATTTGGAAAATTCGCTTCTTTCCCGACGTTCAGCCTGCTCCCCCATCCTCAAGCGAAACTCAGGGCAGACGGTTGCTCCGCAGTTGAACTGCAGAGCAACCAAGAACTCAAAACAAATTCAACGCGCCCATATCAGACCAGTTGAACCATGGGGCAAAGATCGTCCCGATCAGGATCACGCCAACGGTGAGTGCTACAAGCGCGATCGCGTATGGACGCGTCAACGGAATGGGGTGATTCTCCTCATCCTCATTGGGCATACGATAGAGGTAAACAAACTTGAGCGCGTTCAAATAGTAGTACGCGCCAATCACCGAATTGATAACGCCGATGATGACCAGCCAAACGTAACCGGCCTGAATGCCCGCCGCAAAGACCACCACCTTCGCGATAAACCCGCCGAACGGAGGCATCCCCGTCAGCGAGAGGAACGCGGTCAACATCATCCATCCCAGCCAGGGGGAGCGGCGGCTCAACCCGGCGTAATCGCGGATGTCTTCCAAGCCGGTCACTTTGCTGAACGCCATCGCAATACCGAAAGCAAGCAGGTTGGTGAGAACGTACGCGGCAAGATAAAGCACAACGCTCGCCGCGCCGAGTTGCGTGAGCGCGACCACCCCGATCAAAGTGTATCCCGTGTGTGAAATGGACGAATAGGCAAGCAGGCGCTTGATGTTCCTTTGCGGGAGCGCGAGCAAATTACCCAGAGTCATCGTCACAGCGGAAAGGATCGCAAGGGTGATCGTCCAAAACTTGGAAAGTTCGGGGTCGGGGAAAGCGATGAAGAACAAACGCAGTAACACGGCATATCCCGCCGCTTTTGAGGCAGTGGATAAAAACCCGGAGACCGGCGTCGGCGCGCCTTCGTACACGTCCGGCGACCAGAAATGGAACGGCACGAACGCGACCTTGAAACCGATGCCGACAAGGATCAACGCGAGGATCCCAAACGCCGCGAGCGGAGAGATCTCCCCCACTTGGAACATCTCCGCTAGCCGGTACATGTCCGTTGTGCCGGAGAAGCCGAAGACGAGGCTAAAGCCGTACAACATGACCGTCGTGGTTAAAATGCCGAAGATCAGGTATTTGAATCCGGCTTCGGTGGAGCGGTCGTCGCCTAGGCTGAACCCAGCCAACACGTAGAGAGGAATCGAGGCGGTCTCAATGGAGAGGAAGAGCATGATGAGGTCCGCAGAGACCGCCATCAAGTTCATCCCGATGAGCGAGGCAAGCAGAAGCAGATACGCCTCGCCGCGCGCGCCGAGACGTTCGTGATCCATCATCAACAACGCCGTTGCCGCGCCCGCGAACATGAACAACATTTTGAGGAAGAACCCCAGCCAATCGAAGCGGATCATGCCGCCGAGAGCGGAGGTCGGTTCGCCGGGCTGACCGACGAGAAAGCTGATCGCCATGGCGGCGAGTAACCCGCCAGCGGTGAGCCAGCCCACGTTGCGGCGTTTTTCCTCTTTCCAGAACGGCTCGATGATGAGGACAAGCATGCCCAAAACGAGAATCAGAATTTCAGGGAGGATGGATACGAAAGTCGTCGCCGTGAACATTATGAGCCTCCCAGCAAGCGCAAAACATAGTCAACGCCAGTCTGCACCATCGGCGCCATGAATTTGGGATGTAATCCGATCACCACCATGAAAAGGCATAGAGTGGCGATCGCCACTTTGTCCAGAATGGTGATGTCAGTGATGTGACCTTCGAGTTTTTCGGGCAGATTACCAAAAAAGACCTGGCGGATATTCCGCATGATGTACGCGGCGGTGATGACAATCGAGATACTGCATACAACCGCCACCAGCCATTGCACCTGCCAGACTCCCATGAAGATGGGAAACTCAGCGATAAAGCCGGAGAACATCGGCATACCCATCGAGACCAAGCCGCCGATGATGAAGCCTACCGTGGCGAACGGCATAACCTTGCCGATGCCTCCCAATTCGGGAATCTGACGCGTGTGCGCCCGGTCGTAGATCATGCCGACGACGGCGAAGAAGAGGGCGGTCATCGCCCCGTGCGAAAACATTTGCAAGCCCGAGCCAAGCAACCCGTCGCGGTTGAGCGTGGAAAATCCGAGCATGACGAGTCCCATGTGCGAAACGGACGAGAAGCCAACCATGTATTTGAAGTCCATTTGCACGAAAGCGATGTACGCGCCGTAGACGACGGCGATCGCGGCGAACGCCATAATGAGCCACTGCCAATATTTTGCGCCATCGGGCAACAACATAATTCCAACTCGCAGCGCGGCGAACGCGCCAAGTTTCATCAACACGCCCGCATGGAACATCGAAACGGCGGTCGGCGCGGCGACGTGGCCATCCGGCGACCAGTTGTGGAGGGGCCAGATACCGCCCAAGACGGCAAAGCCGAGAAAGACGGGCAGGAACCAAATGTTTTGAAAGGATTGCGAGAAGCCGGCGTTTTCCATCTTCAGCATGTCGAAGGAGAGCAAGCCGGTATTCTGGTATTGGGCAAACACCATCACGAGGATGCCGGCGAGCGAAACGATGGAGCCGATCAACAAGTAGAGCGTCAACTTCATGGCGGCGTATTCGCGCGTCACCTTCCAACCCCAGATCACGATGAGCAAGTACATCGGAAATACGGCAATGTCGTAGAAGAAGATCAGCATGAACAGGTCGAGTGAGACAAACACACCAAGTACGCCGGTCGCCAAAATAAACAGGAAAGCGAAGAATTCGCGCGGGCGGTCTTGGATGCCAGCCATCACGTGCGGACGATCGTCGCCCCACGAGATCAAGACGCCAGTGAACATCACCACGCCGGTCAGCAAAACGAGCGGCGCGCTGATGCCGTCCACGCCGAAGTGGAGGCTGATGCCGAGCGCGGGAAGCCAGTTATATCGTTCGATGAACTGATAACCTGCGGCTGTCTGATCGTAGTTGAAATACACCCACAACGAAAGGATCAGGGCAAACGTTGCCGAAGCCAACGCCACCGCGCGGGCTTCGTTCTTGCGGTGTGCGGGAATGACCAACATCACCAGCGCGGCGACGAGGGGTGTGAAGGTAATTACGCTTAGTACAGGAAAGTTCATGGAAGCCTCAAATATGTCATTGCGAGCGTTTTTTGCAAAGCAATCCTCTGGTTAGACGAGAGATTGCTTCGTCGGTTCGGTGGTTTCGATACGGCAGACGAACGCTGCCTACTCAACCACCGTCCCTCCTCGCAATGACATTTGGTTTAGTAAAGCATCATCATTGCTTTGTTGATCACATCCAAAATCCAGGCGGGGTAGACGCCGATCCACAAAATCAAAACCATGAGCGGAGCCATCACGATGATCTCGCGCATGTTGATCTCGGTCAGTTTGTGTTCGCCGTGCGCCCAGTGTTCGTTCAACGGTCCGTGCAACACGTTTTTGAGCGCTTTCAAAACGTACGCGCCGGTGAAGAGTAAGCCGAGCATGGAAATCGCTGTGTACACCGTGAAGATGGGCCACACGCCGCGCACAACCAAAAACTCGGAAATGAATCCGTTGAGTCCGGGCAAGCCGAGCGACGCAAAACTCGTGAAGATCAGGATGCCGCCATAAACCGGGACAAGCGGAAATAAGCCGCCGTACTCTTCGAGGTTGCGCGTGTGCGTCCGTTCGTAGATGACACCGACGAGGAAGAACATGCCCGCCGCCGATAGCCCGTGGTTGAACATCTGCAAGACCGCGCCATTCAACGCGATGGTCGCATCGTTCGTTCCCGACGCCAAACCTGCCGCGGCAATTCCGAGGACGACAAACCCCATGTGATTCACAGACGAGTACGCGACGAGTCGTTTGAAGTCTGTTTGAGCAAAGGATGCGAACGCGCCGAAGACGATTGCCGCCGTCGCGAGGAATGCCAACGCGCCAGCAAAAATCTTCGCTTCAAACGGATAGAGCGGGAGAATCAGCCGTAGGAATCCGTACGCGCCAAGTTTGAGCAATACGCCCGCCAAAATCATCGAGCCTGCGGTCGGCGCTTCGGTGTGCGCGTCGGGGAGCCAGGTGTGGAAGGGCCAGATCGGAACTTTTACCGCAAACGCGACGGTAAACGCCCAAAAGGCAATGGTCTTCACTTGTGAAACGGACATGCCGAGCAACGTCGAATCAGGATCAAGGGATGTCCAGCGCTGAGTGAGGGCGAGCAGGTCGAACGTCCCGAAAAGAACGCCGAGGAGTTGGATGGCGAGGAGGAGTCCGAGCGATCCGCCCATGGTGTAAATCAAGAATTTCATCGACGCGTAGTTGCGGTTGGCGCTCCCCCACTGGCTGATGAGGAAGTACATTGGGACGAGACCCACTTCCCAGAAGACGAAGAACACGAGCAAGTCCAGCGACATGAACACGCCCAACATGCCTGTTTCCAAAAAGAGGAAGAGCATCATGTAGGCTTTGACTTTTTCGGCGATGTTGAACGAGGCGAGGATGGCGAGCGGCGTGAGGAGCGTGGTCAGCAGAACCATCGTGAGCGAGAGACCGTCCACGCCGAGGTGGACGGAGGAGCTGATGGCATCGTACCATTCGTATCGTTCTTGAAACTGGAATCCGGGGACGAACGACTTGAACTGGAACCAAACCGAAAGCGACAACAAAAGCGGAATCAGGCTGGCGCCGAAAGCGAACCAGCGCAAGAGTTTTGTTTCATCTTTCGGCAGGAAGAGCATGATCACAGCCGCGAGGGACGGGATGAAGAGGATGAGCGAGAGGAAGTGAGTGGAGATGAAGTCCATTAGAAAATTCCTTGGTGTAGCAGGCGTTCTCTAACATCGTTGCGCTAGAGAGCGCAACCTACGCGGCAATCACGAAAAAATACAACGCCGCGCCGATGGCAAGGAAGAGAATCAGCGCGAGCATGAGGTATTGCTGGATGCGCCCGGTCTGCACGAGGCGCAATTTTTCACCGGAGAAGTACGTGGCGTTTGCCGAGCCATCGCCGAAGAATTTGTTGATGACGGGCAGATCGAAGTAGTTGCGGATGCCGTCGCCGATGCCTTGCGTGCCGGGACCGAAGAGATGCAGGATGCCGTCAATGAAGCCTTTGTCCATGATCTGGTAGACGACTTTATCTCCAAACCACAACAAAGGTTTGATGAAGACCACGCTGTAGATTTCGTCGAAGTAATATTTGTGTTTGAGGAAGCCGAGTTGTAATTTATCTTCGGCGGGCGAGTTGACGTTGCGATACATCAAGTAGCCGAGACCCAACCCGCCGAGGGCGACGACCAACGAGGTAAGCAGCGGTACGACATTGAACTCGAGCGCTTCGGGATGTTCGGCGAGAGTGCCGCCGACGAAATCATGCAACCAATTTGGGACGAGTCCGCCGAGGAGGGGAAAATGCTCGGGGATGCCGATCCAGCCATACCCGATGGCAAGAACCGAGAGGACGACGAGCGGAATCGTCATCGTCCAGGGAGTCTCGTGCGCGTGCTTCGCCTCTTCCGTACGCGGTTCGCCCAGGAAGGTCAACGTGATCTGGCGCATCGTGTAGAACGCGGTGAGGAACGCGGCGACAGCGAGAGTCACGAATACGGGCAAGTTGTGCGCGAACGCGTCGGCGAGGATTTCATCCTTCGACCAGAAACCTGCCGTGATGATGGGAAAACCCGAAAGCGCGAAGCCGCCGATGAGGAATGTCCAGAAGGTGATCGGCATTTTGTTTTTCAAGCCGCCCATGTTGAACATGTCCTGCGGGTCAACGTTGTGATTCCCCGTGTAGAGCACGCCGTGTTCCATCCCGTGAATGACCGAACCCGAGCCGAGGAAAAGCAAGGCTTTGAAGAACGCGTGCGTGATGAGATGGAACACCGCCGCCACGTACGCGCCGATGCCGAGCGCGGCGATCATGAAACCGAGTTGCGAGATGGTCGAATATGCGAGCACGCGTTTGATGTCGTTTTGGGCGAGAGCGATTGTAGCGGCGAACAACGCGGTAAACGCGCCGATGAACGCGACAATGCTCATCGTGGTCGAGTCGAGGCTGAGGAGCGGGAACATGCGGATGGCAGTGTATACGCCGCCCGACACCATCGTCGCGGCGTGAATCATCGCGCTGACGGGAGTCGGTCCTTCCATTGCGTCGGGCAACCACACGTGGAGCGGGAATTGCGCGGACTTGCCGATCGTGCCGATGAAGAGGAGCAAGCCGATCAAACCCGCGGACGATAGACCATTGACCATGGAAGGTATGTTCGCAAGCGTGCGCAGAGTTGTTTCAGTGAAAATTTCACGGAATGAAAGCGTGCCAGTGACGGAATACAAATACGCGATGCCGAGAAGCATGAACACATCGCCGATGCGGGTGGTCATGAACGCCTTGACCGCCGCGTCACGGGCGGATTTTTTCCCATACCAAAAACCGATCAGCAGGTACGAACACAAGCCCATGATCTCCCAGCCGACGAACAACGTCAGCAGATTGTCCGAAACCACGAGGGTAAACATGCCGAAAGCAAACAACCCAATGAAGGCGAAGAAGCGCGAGTACAGCGGCTCGACGGACGGGACAACGCGCTTGTGCCCATGCTCTTCGATAGTCGCGCCGTGCGGAGGCAAACCCTTGTGGTCGTGGTCGCCTGCGGGCTGACCGAAGTTGTGATAGCCAACGCTGTAAATAAAAATCATCAACACAGTCCACGCGACGAAGAACAGCGTCACCGCAGTGAGCGGGTCAACGAGAACGCCAGCCCGAAACCACGTATCTCCCGTCGGCAACCAGTTGACCGAAGACTCAAATGGATTCTCGCCCAAACTCTCAACGCGCAGCGCGCGCGCAAACACGATCATGCTTCCAAGCCACGAGAGGAACGCCGCGCCAACGGCAATCGTGTGGCTGAGCGCCTTGTTCCGATTCGTGAACAGCACGATCAAAAAGAACGCCAGCGCAGGAGGGAGAGGAATTAGCCAGATGAGGGTTTCGGTTGTCACAAAGCCTCCGAAGAACAAAGAGAATTAGAGAAGTGGAGAATTCTCTGATTCTCTAATTCTCGTTTTCACTTACCATTTCAATAAATCAACTTCATCCGCAATCACCGTGTTGCGTTTGCGGTAGATGGAAATCACCAACGCGAGACCGACGGACACTTCGGCGGCGGCGACGGCAAAAACGATGATGGCAAACACCTGCCCTGCGATGTCGGTCACGTTGCCGTAACGCCAGAACGCGGCGAGGTTCACGTTGACCGAGTTCAACATCAACTCAACGCCAAGCAAGATCGCAACCGCGTTACGCCGCGTCAACACGCCGAAGAGACCAACGCTGAACAACGCCGCCGAAAAAATTAGATACCAAGATAAAGGAACCATAATGCCTCTTTTTGGACGCTAACTAACGCTAAAAAATCATCTGCGCTCATCTGCGCCCTACTCTTATTTGCGATTGTAGGCAACGTACACCGCGCCGATCAACGCGGCGACCAACAGCACGGACGCCACTTCAAACGGCAGGACGTATCCATTAGGCGAGGTGAGCGCGCTCCCCAACGCCGCCACCGCGTCAAAATCGGACGGGAAGGCTGAGGCAGTCTGCGTGACGCCGCTCCACCCTTGAAAAAGGAAGAACAGCCCCACAAACGCGATCAGCGACAAAACCGCGCCAAGCCACCAATTCCGATTCACCTGCGCTCCTCGATCGCGCATTTCTTTGCGCGTCAGCATCACCGCGAAGATGAACAAGGTCGCGATCGCGCCGATGTACACCACCACCTGAACGACCGCGAGAAAGCTCGCGTGGAGGATGGCAAAGATCACCGCCACGCCGAACAGGGTCGCGATCAGCCAAAACGCGGCATGGACGATGTTCCTCGTCGTCACCACCCGCAGCGCGGCGAACAAGGTGAGCAAAGCAACCGCAAGGAAAATGATCTGGTCAACGGTCATAAATTCTCCAAACAAAGATTACGAAATACGCAGTACGCAACACTACTCCGTACTTCGTACTGCATAACGCGCTCCCTCAATCTTTTCTCTCTCCTTGCGGCTGTAATACCGCGCCGTTTCAAGCGCGACCCACGCGAGCAAAACGTTCGAGAGGAACATGCCGCCCACGTAGAGCCAGCCTGGGGCGTCCGCGAGAAGCGCATTTATGAACGCCGTCACCATCAACAGGACGAACGCGACCGGCGTGAGAAATTTCCAATTGAACGCCAGCATGTGGTCAATGCGGATACGCAGGAGCGTGTACTTCACCCACATGATGAGCCAATAACCGATGAAGGCTTTGAAGAATAAAACCGCAATCGCAAGGAACGCGCTGACCTGCTCCAACCCGAAGAAGCGATAGCCGCCGAAGAACATGATCGCCCAAAAACCGCCAAAGGTGAAGGCGTGTAACAGTTCGCCCGCGTAGAACATGCCGAACTTCATGCCAGAGTATTCAATGTTGTAGCCGGAAACCAATTCCGATTCCGCTTCGCCCATGTCGAACGGAGAGCGTCCGAGTTCGGCGATCGCAGCAATGAGGAAAATGACCGCCGCAAGCGGAGCGAGGAAGAAGAACCACACATCCTGCGCCTGCGTGATCGCGCCGATACCCATCGAACCGGTAAAGATCGTCGGGATGAGCATCACGGTCAGCATCGGGATTTCAAACGAGAGCATCACCGCCACTTCACGGAAGCCGCCGATGAGCGAATATTTGTTGTTCGACGACCAGCCCGCCATGATGATCGAAAGCGTGCCGATCGCTCCGGCAGCAATGATATATAGCACACCAACGTTCAAATCCACGCCAAGGATGGTCGGCGCGAGCGGCACCACCGCCCACAGAATCAACACAGACATCATCGAGAGAATCGGCGCGAGGTTATACAGCGCCCTATCCGCGCCTTCGGGAGTGGTGTCTTCTTTAATTAAAAGTTTGATGATGTCGGCGAATGGCTGGATCAGCCCGAACGGTCCGAGGCGATTCGGTCCGATGCGGGATTGAAAGCGCGAGACCACCTTGCGCTCGATCCACACGAGCAAAATATCCAACAGCATGAGCAGGGCGATCAATACAAAGATGCCGAGGAAGGCGACCAGAATATCCGCCCACAGTTCAGCCATGCCCCATCCCGCAAAAATTCCCAACAGCCAATCAGCCGCGACTTTCAGAGGGTCTTTGAGAAAATCCATCACTGCTCCTACGAGGATTTTTTACCGCTAAGCCCGCCAAGAGCGCAAAGTTTTTGGTTTTTTCTTGGCGAACTTCGCGCCTTTAGCGGTTCGTTCTTCTACACAAAGAAAAGGCTGAACGGGTTAAACCAATTCAGCCTTTTCCGATTTCGCGCATAAAGATTACACCCATTCCAGCATTCCCTTTCGCCATGTGTACGCCAAACCAACGACAAGGATGAGGATAAAGATGATGCCTTCGATCACGGCGAACATACCGAGTTGACCCAGTTTCACCGCCCACGGAAAGAGAAAAACGGTCTCCACATCGAAGATCAAAAACACGAGAGCGAAAATGTAATACTGCGCTTTGAATTGCACCCACGTGTCGCCCACCGTTTCGATGCCGCATTCGTACGTGGTCTGCTTGATGGGGTTCGGCTTTTTAGGGTTCAACACCCATGCCGCGCCGATCGCGCCGATCGGAATGATCATACCTACGATCAAAAACAACCCAACATACACCCAAGAATTCATCGTGACTCCTGAAATTATTTCGTAAGCGGCAAAATTGTACCATAAAGAAAAATCGCCCCAAACTGACAGAGTATTTGTTTTTTGGTGATTTTCGTCCTATTTGGGTCTGCGCCGACGGAATAAGAATTTGACGATATCTTCCAAAAACGGGAAGCTGATGATCGTCCCCGCGATGGAGCCGACCACGCCGAACGACCGCGCCAGATCTGCGGACAAGCCGAGGAAATTCACCGCTTCGATCTCGACGGGTTGAGCTGATACCGTTTTTTGACTTTCCTCGCCGCTTGCGCGTTCTACAAAGCGCAAATAAAACCACACCGTCCCGCGATAGACGCCAACTCCGTCGGGGAGAATGCTCCAATAAAATGAAACAGCTTGCCCCTGCGCGAGAGGCTGGCTGGCGAGTCCCGGTGGCGAGATCTGCATCCCAGCAATGTCGAACCGCGCTTCGGCGATCACGTTGTGCGTTTCATAAAGATTCGGAATTTCGATCACCTCGCCTGTGACAACATTACCGCCTATCTCGGCTGTTGGCGTGACGTTGCCGAGATCGTCCACCTCCAACGTCAAGCGGACGATATCCGAATCCCCCGCGCGGATCTGAGGCGGAAATTCGAGCGTGAGCCGTCGCCGTTCGGGAATCGCAGGCAACGAAGTTGGGCTGGCTGATCCTGGTCCACCGCCAGTGATCGGCAAAGCGGTCGCTGTCGCGAGCGACGCTACAGGTTGCGTTGGGACAGCCTCTGCCGCTGGCGGTTCTTCTGCGGGCGGTTGAGGCGCCGCGGCAGGCAATCCGCCACAGGCAAGTATGAGGAGAATCAGCAACGCGTAAAAAAAGAACCGCAAAGACCGTGCAATCTTTGTCATGCGAAAACCTCAAGCGGAGGCAAAAACGATTCAGGAGTGGGCAACTGAAGTTCCGACGGCGCGATCGGCTGAGTGCGAATCTCGCGGCGCGTGGGGGCAAATCCCCAAATCAGAAGTGAAATGGAGATAACCAAAATTACGATGCCGAAAAATATTCGTATTCTGCGCGACATATCATCTCCGTACCGCCGACTTAAGTCGGCGACACTTCATTCAATCGGCGTCAACTCGCCTGCCACCAAACCAGGGAACGCGGCGCGGAGTTTTGCGTCAACCTCGGGCGAGATCAACGGCTCGGTATTCTTCGACATGATCTCTTTGGCTTTGTTCAACGCGCGCGCATTAATATCCAGCGCGCCTTTCTTTTCCCAAATTGTGCGGGCATCGCGGTCGGCGATCTTGGTCATCACCGCTTCGGTCTTCATGCGGTTGATGGTGTGCTTGGCGACGATGTACGAACCGCCAGGACCGATCTCCTTGATGAGGTCAACTGCAAGATCGTCGTCGCTGAACGAAATGCCGCGCTTGACGCGCTTCAGCATCTGCGCCACCTCATCGTCAATCACGGCTTTGGCAAAATCGAACGTCTTCAACGCGTCGATCAACCCGCCGATGTTGAACATGTCCAAGCCGCTGACAAGTCCGCCCATGCTGGACATGCCCGTTTCGTAACCAGCCTGCGCGTCGTTGAGCTTGGAATTGGTCAAGCCGATGTAGTTACCGCATGGCATGTGATAAAACCGCGCCAGCTGAGCGAAAGCCATGTGCAACATCCCGCACTCGATGGCGCCCGAGGTGTACGCGCCAGTCCGCATGTCCGCGACAGTAGCAAGGGTCGCGTAGATCGTCGGCGTGCCTTCCTTCACCATTTGCATCAACGTGCAAGTCGCGAGATATTCCGCGTTGCCCTGCACCAGCGTCCCTGCCATGGACATCGGCGAGGTCAGCCCTGCGTTCGGCACGATGGTCGGATAAACGGGAAGTCCTTCGCCCGCGAAGAACATCACATTTTGAGTTGAGAGCACGTCCATCGTGAGCGGCGAAACGGTCGGGCAATAATGATGCGTGAGGAAAGGATGCTCTTTGTACGCTTCCTCTCCGCCTGCGACGATGTACGCCATCTCCATCATCGTCATCGTATCTTTGTGATCGGTCGTTGTAGCGCGGATAGGTTTGAGACAGTATTTGAGCGCAGGGTACAAGCGCGAGATGGTGAATTGATCCTTTGGCGCGTCATCTGCGAGCGTAGAGATAGAAAACATGTCGTACCCAGGCAATTCGTTGATGAGATGCGCAATGCGCGCAATGTCAGCCGACTCGGCGCGTCGCTCCTTCCCTGTAACTGGGTCAATAATATCGGGCGCAGAACTCGCTGTGACAATGACGGGGCTATCGCGTGGAATCGTTTTTTCGAATTTCGGATCGCGGGCATGGAATGTGAACGACGGCGGAGCCATCTTGCGATATTTTTCCACAACTTCGCGCGGAAATTTGACGCGCTCGCCGTCCACTGAACAACCATGGTTGGCAAACAACTCACGGGCTGGCTCATAGCGGACTTTCATTCCCGTCTCCTGGAGAATCTCCAGCGACGCTTCGTGAATTCTTTCGATTTGTTCTTGTGTGAGAAGTTCTGCAAATGACATGGATTATCCTTTACATAAAATCATCGGCGGTTGAGTAGCGAGCGCAGTTTGCGAGCGTATCGAAACCACTGTGCTATAAAGTAACTCTTGTTACAAGATTTTGTACGCGTACCAGTTGGTCTTGATACGAGGCGGAAGATCGCCGCCCCTACTCGACCAACAGATTTCTTTTAGATTGTCTTTCTCTTCGCCTTCACCTGATGATGCTCCACGCTCCTCGATTCATGCTTGGGACGTAATTTTAACTCTCGTAAAAGTTTCCTTTGCGCGCGTTGACTTTGTATGGCAACTTGACGCGGAATATCCAGAATCCGATCAATGATCTCGAAGCGGTTGTTTCTGAATGCCCAATGTTCTACTTTTAGCGTTTGCGCCAATTCTTGTATTTCATAAGTCGAAAACATCTGCAACCCCGCACGCGTGACCTTCAACGTCGCGGCGGCGGTAGCAAACCGCGCGGACTTTTCCAAATCCCAGCCTTTGAGGTAGCCATGGATAAATCCCGCCGAGAACGTCGCGCCTGCGCCGCACGCGTCAACCGCCCTTACTTTTGGCGCGAACACCCGAACGATTTCCTCCCCGTGAGCGACAAGACATCCGCCTTTCGCTAAAGTAATGATCGCAGTCTCGATTCCCGATTTCAACAATTTGCGCGCGGTTCCGATCAAGGCGCGTTTGCCGCCGAGTTGCGCGGCGTCGGTCACTGCCTGACAGAATGTAGCGCGGTCGGCATACTTTTTGAGAATGTCGGGATAGCGATGTCCATGTTCGAGGTTCACAAACACAGGGACCTTCAACCGATTGGCTTCGTCCATCGCGCGCAGAACGTGATTGCCGTCATACCAATCCACGTACAAGACTTTTGCTCCGCGAATCAACGACAGATCCGCAGTGTCGAGCGTGGAAAGGATCTGCGGTGTGCGTTGCCAGAAATACGTCCGCGCGCCTTTGCGATCTGATACGTTTACCTCGAGCGGAGTTTTGTATTCTTTCGTGAATCTCACCTTCCCTTGCACGCCCCAATCCTTCAATCGCTTTGCTAACGCGTGACCGCGCGAGTCATCACCGACAGCCGTTCCGATCATCCCTGCGGATACATCCCACTGGCGCAACAAACAAGCCACGATCGCGGCGTCATCGAACACAAATTCGTTGACCTCGGTCACGATCGCGCCTGTATTGTGCCTTGGGAGTTTCTCCAGCACCATAATTTCCACAGGCGTCAGCATCCCAAAGCCGACGTATTCGGGAGGGGATTTTGGCATGTGGGTATTATAAACCCGTCATAGCGAGCGACCAAAGGGAGCGAAGCAATCTCCGTCACCGTGGTGGAGATTGTTTCGTCGGGGCTTCGACCCTCCTCGCAATGACGGAATTAACTTTTCAACTTCTCCCCCTTCGGATCATACAGCACGGGCGCAGTCACTTCCGCCACACGCATCCCTTCGATTAACTCCACGTCCACGCGCGAGCCTGATTTTGCCAACTCAAGCGGCAGGTAGGCGAGCAGGATATTTTTCTTCACAGTATAGCCGTATCCCCCACTGCGGACGCGGGTGAGGACTTTGCCTTCGTGGTAGATCGCTTCGCCGCCGTAGATTTGGGTGAAGTCTTCGCCGTCCAAAACCAGCGTGCATAATTTTGTTGCGAATCCTTTTTGCTTCTTTTCGATTAACGCAGACTTGCCAATGAAGCCTTGTGGTGAGCCTGTCGAACCATCGCCTTTATCCAAATTCACACAGAAGCCCAAACCCGCCTCATACGGAGTTTCCAGCGGGGTAATGTCCGTTGTGTAATAGCGATAGGCTTTTTCGAGTCGCATTGAGTCCAGCGCTTTGTAGCCGCCGACTTCCATGTTGAACTCTTTGCCTGCTTGCATCAGCAAGTCCCAGACCATCGAGGCGCGGTTGTTTGGGATGTACATTTCCCAGCCAAGTTCACCCACGTAACTGACTCTCTGCGCCCAAACTTTGACTCCGTTGATCGTGACGAAGCGCGCCGAAAGGTAGGGAAAAGCCTCGTTGGAAACTGAATCAGCTGTCACCGTGGAAAGAACCGAGCGCGATAGCGGTCCCCACAACGCAAGGCAGGCGTAATCCGTTGTGATGTCCCGCAGAGTCACATCTTCATCCTGCTCGATGTGCATTTGAAGCCATGCCAGATCGTTTGCGATAAAACCCGAGCCCGTGACCACCCAAAATTTATTTTGCTCAAAGCGCGTCACCGTGACGTCCGCTTCGATGCCGCCGCGCGTGTTGAGGAATTGCGTGTACGTCGCCGAGCCGATGGGCTTGTCCATGTTCGTGTCGGTGACGCGTTGCAACAACTTCAGCGCGTCGCGACCCGTCACTTCGATCTTGCCGAAGGATGTGAGATCGAACAGCGTGGCGCGTTCGCGCGTGGCGCGGTGCTCCTCGCCGACGCGTTCGAAATAGGGCGGCTTGTTCCAGCCCCAACTTTTTTGATCGGCGCCCGCACGCCGCCACTTTTTATCGGGCGAGTAATACAGCACGCGCTCCCATCCGAATTTTTCGCCGAACACCGCGCCGAGTTCCTGCGTGCGATGATAGACGGGACTCACTCGATGCGGACGCGCCGCTTCATTTTCGTCGTTGGGGAATCGAATGGCGTAATAATATTTCACGCTCTCGACGGTTCGCTCGGCGGCATATTGCGGATCGGTGAAATAATTTCCGAAGCGCGTAGCGCGATACGTGTTGACGTCCATCGGCGCTTCGCCTTCGACGATCCATTCGGCGAGCAGTTTGCCCATGCCGCCCGCGCCGCCATAACCGTTGAGCGACATGCCCGCCAACATCCACATGCCGCGCGCGCTGGGGATGGGCCCGAGCATGGGCTGACAATCGGGCGTGTACGCGCCAGGGTGACACGTGATGTCAATGATGCCCGCGTCTTTCAAAAACGGGATGCGGCGAATCGCTCCCTCCAACAGCATTTCAAATCGCTGATACGAATGAGGCACGGTCGCATTACCGTGTTCCCACGGCGCGCCGTCAATCCAACGCGCGGGCGGGTTGGGTTCGTAACCGCCGATCACGAGTCCGCCCTGCTCTTCGCGCATGTACACCAAATTATCAGGGTCGCGCAAACACGGCGTGTCTTTCGGAAATTCATGTCCAGCCACCGCCTTCAAAGTAATATGTTGATGATCAACGGGCGTCGTCGGCAACGGAGTCCCGACCATCGCAGAGATGCGCGGCGCCCACATCCCCGCCGCGTTGACGACGAGATTCGTTTTGATTTTTCCTTTATCGGTGACGACCGCCTGGATTTCGCCGCGCGGCGACAGTTCGATTCCCGTGACGCGCGTGTGCGTGTTCACCTCCACGCCCATCTCTTTGACAATGCGCGCCAAACCAGTCGTTGTATCGTATGGCGAAAGATGACCGTCACGCGGCAGGTAGATCGCGCCGTAGAGATCTTTGTCCGTGATCTGCGGCATGATGCGGATTGCTTCGGCTGGGGAGATGATTTCCACCTCCATGCCGATCGCCTTCGCCCGACTCACGCTTCTTTCCAACTCTTTGAGCTGTTCCGCGCTAGACGCGACTCTCAAACTCCCAACGTGGTTGAAAAAACCAAGTTCGCTCCACAACTCGATGGAATACTTACGGAACGACATCATCGTTTTGGACGTGGCGAACTGTGTCACCACCCCCGCCGCGTGCGACGACTCTCCGCTGGCGATATCGCCTTTTTCGAGCAGGACAATATCTTTCTTCCCCAGTTTATGCAAATGATAGGCGACGCTCGCCCCATATATCCCACCGCCGATGATGACGATCTCTGCTTGTGATTTCATTCCTAACCTCTATACCACGTTGGTTGAGTAGCGAGCGTTCGTTGCGAGCGTATCGAAACCAACGCTGTTCATTAACACACCTGTTACAAGATTTCTTTTGAACACCTGTGGTTTCGATACGTCCTTCGTCTTCGCTACGCTTCGCTCAGGACTACTCAACCACCGAGGCAACTTGTTAACTCTGCACTTCCCTCACCCACCCCTCAAACTCCTCCGAATCCATTTTCTCCACTGCCCTACCCCAGCGCTCGATTGCCCAGCCCCAGAAGTCGAAGTCAATCGTGGATATTTTCGCCTGGATCGCCGCCCACAAGCCCCAGCCTACATCGGACATGATCATATTCAACTTCATGCGAGCAATCATACTTGGTTTGACTTCACCAAAGTATGCGTCGCAGACTTCTTCGATTTGAGAATCAGAGAACTGCATTTCCTGACAGGTATTTCCCAATTCAAATGTTGGGTCGTTGTTGCCGCTGTACTCGTAGTCAATGAGCCAGAGTCGATCCCCATCGTCAATGTAATTTTCGGCGAGCAGGTCATTGTTACACGGGACAGTCGCCAGCGGTTTGACATTCATTGCCTGTTCGATGCGTTGGACTGTCGGCACGCGGTCGAGGTAGCCGTCTGGGATTTTGATGGTGCGGTCGCGGCAGAGGCTGAGATAATACTCCGTGAGGCGGAACATGTTGAAGTCGAGCAAGAAGCGTGGACCAGCGTGGAGTCGCTTGATGGCGTGAGCCATGCGCGTCGGCATCCCCGCCGCGTTGAGCGAATCCTTTGACATCGTTGTACCGCTGAGAAATTCCAAAACCATCACGTTGTATTCAGGCAGGTGATAAAAAATTTTCGGCGCGACGCCCGCCTCGGACGCGGCTTTCGTGTTGTGATATTCGTTCGCGCGGTCGATCGCAAGCAATTCCGTGCTGGCTCCGGGCACGCGGACAAAATACGGCACGCCATCCACTTCCACTTTGAAATTGGAGTTGGTCAATCCGCCCGACAACGGAGTGATCGAAATTTGTTTGCCTTGCCAGTCGGGGATTTTGGTTACTACTTCATCAACGATCGCCATGTGTCTGCCTCAAAAAATGGAAACAGGTAAACACGCCCGCTCGTTTACCTGTTTACTTGTGTGCGTGTTTACGATCTTTTACAGCACCAGCACCGCTTCTTTCGAACACATCACTTTTTCTTTCGCGCCGATGGCGGGAAGTTCGAGAAACGGATTGTTGAACGTATCCATATTGAATTTCGTGCCGCCGATGGAAATCTGGATGCGAACAACGGAGCCGAGGAAGGTGATGTTCTCGATGGTGGATTCGACGACGTTTTCTTTCAGCGGTTCGACGGCGAAACTGAAACGCTCGGGTCGAACGGATATTTTGACCTGCTCGCCTTTCCTTCGATTCTTCATCCCCTCGTCGGCGGTCTTGAAGTGAACGCCGCCCATGGCAAGGATTCCGTTTGCGGGATCAACCACTTCGGCGTCGGCGTTGTTCAACGAACCGACAAAGTTCGCCACGAATTGAGTATTGGGGAAGTTGTAGATCTCAAACGGCGTACCGACTTGCTCCATCTCGCCGACGTTCATTACAACGATGCGGTCCGAGATGGAAAGCGCCTCTTCTTGATCATGCGTAACGAAGATAGCTGTGATGCCAAGGCGTTTTTGAATGGCGCGTATTTCAGCGCGTAACGAGACGCGGATCTTCGCGTCCAACGCCGAGAGAGGTTCGTCAAGCAGAAGCACTTCAGGGTGGATGGCAAGCGCACGGGCGAGAGAGACGCGCTGTTGTTGTCCGCCTGAGAGCTGATAGGGATATTTGTGCGCATGTTTTTCGAGATTGATTAGGCTGATCATTTCCTGAACGCGGCGATCGATCTCGGCTTTATTCATCTTTCGGACGCGTAAGCCGAAGCCGATATTTTGCTTAACGTTCATATTGGGAAAGAGCGCATACGATTGAAAGATCATCCCCACGTTACGCTGATTAGGCGGAGTGCCCGTTATATCCCTGCCATCGAGATTGATCGTGCCCATTGTGGGGATTTCGAATCCCGCAACCATTCGCAGTGTGGTTGTTTTTCCACACCCGGACGGACCCAAAAAGGATACAAACTCGCCCTTCTCAATATCGAGATTGAAATCTTTTACCGCATAAGAGTCTGCAAATCTTTTTGAAATATTCGAGAGGGTAAGGTAAGCCATGTGGTTTCTCGTTTTGTGGATTAATCCGCGCTGGTAGAGCGACTCTTTTCCCCGGTAACAAATTGAATCAGCCCCATCGCCGCCCATGTGATCGCAAACGCCACAATCGCCATCGCGGAAGGCTCATACACTTTACTGCGGGTCAAGTCTGCCATATAAGGACCAAGCGTGTCTTGCGCCATGTATAAGGCAATTGTCAATTCGCCGATGACGATGGCGAAGGTCAGTAACGCGCCAGAAAGCAAAGCCGCCCGTAAATTGGGAAAGATCACGCTGAAGAGAATCGTGGACCAATTCGCCCCGAGACTTTGCGCCGCTTCTGTCAGCGTTCGCACGTCAATCGCCCTCAGCCCGTTATCCACAGAACGGAACATATATGGAAACGACAGGGCTACGTAAATGCAAATCAGAACGACTCGCGAACTTTTGTAAGTGGCGGTAAACAACAACGGCGGGCTGCTGTAAAGAAGAATGATGGCAAAGACCAAAACCACCGCTGGGATCACGAATGGCAGGAGCGAGATAAATTCGATTACAGTCCGCAACTTGGGCAGGCGCAGAGTGACCCAATACGCAGTAGGGACAATAATGAGAAGGCTGATGATTATCGTAATAATCGCATTGACGATCGATTCGGTGAACGACGGCATAAAATTGGCGTCGGCAAATAATTTACTATAGGCTTCAAAGCTGAGAACGTCCTTTTTGCCGCGCAACGACCAGTAAAATGTGGCTCCGAGTGGAATCAAAAAGTAGAGACTTGTGACCACGTAGATCACCCACGAGGTTAACCGCTTCCCCATGCCCGATGATCGAGATTCATTTGATGATGCCGAAGGAGGAACAATCGTCATTTTAACCATCTTTCAGAGCGGCGTTGAAGAGGTCGATAAACAAAGAAGATTAGAAATGCCATGATCAACACCATCCCCATTGCTACCGCATAACCGAGCCCGGGATTATGCAAAACATCGCCTGATATTTGCCGTCCGATAAGAAGCGTGGCGAGATCGAAAAGCCCGCCGGTCAAAGCGTAAGCGGTCGCATGAGCGCCGAACGCATTGCCGAAGAGTAGAATCATGGTGCCTAGGATCGAAGGCGCGAGAACCGGTAACGCGACCTGACTCCAATATTGGAACGGCGTAGCGCCGAGGTTTTCAGCCGCCTCGCGCCACTCACGTTTGAGCCCGTCAAGCGAAGGCAAAATTGTCAGCACCATGAGAGGAATCTGGAAATAAAGATAGACGAGGATCAGTCCGAAGAACGAATAAAGAGTAAATCCGGTTTCATAGAGGTCCACCCCAAGCCATTTGAATAATGCTGTGATCAAGCCGACGCGACCCAGCGTAAAAATATAAGCGGTCGCCAACGGAACGCCCGCGAAGTTTGCCGCCACTCCCGAGAAAGTCGTTGTAATCAACCGGAAACGCGGAGGCAGCCCTCCCATGGAAACAACCCACGCGATGAGAAACCCGATAACGCCTCCAAGTACGGCAGACACGAGGCTGACGCGAATCGACATTGTGTAGGAATTCAACACAGTATCGCTCGCCAATTGCACATAATTATCCAGCGTCAGCCCTCCTTCTGAACCTTGCAAACTGCGATACGCCAGGACCAACGTGGGGGCAATGAGAAACATGCCTGAGAATAAAAAGAAAGGCAGTACCCCAAGCCAATGCGCGATAGGAATCCGTGGGGGGCGCAATGCGCCCCCCACGTTCGAATGTACTGATTGAGAATTTTGAGAATCGGAATTCATCGAAAACTAGGGCGCTGGAGCCTTAACTTCGACGCCGACCACTGTGGGCCAACCCTCGGTGATGATCGCCTTAGCGGCGTTGATCTCATCGATCGTCGGGAAGTAAGCGCCCTCGGTGCTAGGCAACTGCGCGGCTAGATCGGCAGGCACCTTGTCAGCCGCAAGCATGGCGTTGTATCGAATCGGATAGCAGAATCCGGAAGCCCAAGCCAACTGACCTTCATCCGAATACAGATACTCCATCCACAATTTGGCGGCGTTGGGATGCGGCGCATACGCGCTGATCGCCTGAACATAAACGCCAGCGAGTCTACCCTTGCTCGGAACGGTGGTCGCGATCTCAGGATTCCCGGCAAGCGTCACGTTGTTAAGCATCGAGTTGTAGTTCCAGTCAATCATGACTGGCGTTTCGCCGATACCGACCGATTTCGAATTGCCGTCGATCGGAACAAAGTTGCCAGCCTCGTTCAGCGACTTGAAGAACTCCAACCCAGCGCGAGCGGCGTCTTCACCGGTAGCGCCGGTCGAGAGACCAGCCGCCCACACGGAGAGAATCGCGGCATTGGAGGTTAAGGGATCGCCAGAGAGAGCAACTTGTCCTTTATATTCAGGCTTCAGCAGGTCGGCATATTCGGTAGGAGGATTCGCAACCACAGCCTTGTTGGTCTCCAACGAAAGCACACCGTAATAGTCGCCATACCAATAGCCCTCGGCATCCTTGGCGTCATCTGGGATTTCATCCCAAGTCGCCACCTTGTAAGCTTGGAGCAAACCTTCAGCCTTGGCAGAGGGACCGAACGCGAGACCAACGTCAATCACATCCGGAGCCTGCGGTCCCGGATTATTCTTGTTGGCTTTGATCGCTTCGATCTCATCGCCTGAGCCAGCGCCCGGATTGAGTTCATTCACTTCAATCCCAGGGTACTTCGCCTTGAAGCCATTAAATACCGCTTCATAGTTGCACCAATCACGAGGCAACGCGATCGTGGTAAGCATACCTTCCGCTTTGGCGGCTTCATACAAAGCCATCATCGGGTCGGAGGCAGGGGGTTCTGTCGCTTGAGGCGCAGGCGCTTCCGTCGCGGCGGGACCACACGCCGCCAACGCCATGCTTGCCAGCAACAACAGCGAGAACAGATTGAACAGATTCTTGCGGGTTTTCATTCTCTCTCCTTGGGTGATATAGTCGTGAAGGGCAACGCGCCCTTCATCAAGCGCCGATTATAAACCGGACAATACAATCAGGGTTAATCATTTGTAAAGACTACTTTAGCGCGCCACCTCCTCCACCTCCTCATACCAGCGGACGCGCGTGCCGACCTTATCGCGCATTTGCCACGCGAGGGATTTTGGCATGGATTCAAACGCGCTCAGGATTTCGCCAACCCGCTTCTTAATCAAACTTCGTTCTGCCTCAGCCAGCGGCAGCGTTTCCTCGCCGACAATTTCTTCGACGCGCTTCAAGTTGAGGGATGTAGTTTTGTACAAGCCCCAATCGGCGCCGCACAACTGCGCGATACGCGTCAGGTTGATGCAATTCTCATCGCTTGAACCGGTTTCCACGTAGAGCAGAAGCGAAGCGATATCCAACGCGTCCTTGCGATTGAGGTCGGCGATCTGCGCTTTGGTCAACAACAACTCCGCAGGCGGAATCGTGATCGGGTGCAGGTGAAGCCTGCCCTCGAGTGGAACTTTGTGGCACATCGAAAAAGTATCCACGAAAATATCCAACTTCATCTCCGTCTCGGTGTGATGATAGATCTGCCGGTCCTTGCCGTTCAGCAAATTGAATTGTTTATGGGGAGCATAGCCGACGGCAGGCATGAACGCTTCGAACTCTCGGCGCTGTTTGCCTGCGATCACAAAATCCAGGTCGCCAAACTCGCGTTGGAATGCCGGATGATCTGCCTTGTGATGAACCTTCACCGCCAAGCCGCCCAACACACGCAAAAGCAACGAGCGATCATTTGCGGCGGCGATCAGCCGATTCATTTCATCAAAAGCATTTAACGTGTTGGACATCATAGACGGCGGTCGGCGCGGACAATACCGACCGCCGTATTCTAACCGCAAAACAAACTTTACTCGGGCGGGATTTCCTTGAAGGCGTAATCCACGTTGATGCCTTTGGATTTCTGATTGTTCTTCATCACAAAATAGATGATCGCCGAAATGATGGGCAGTGCAAAGGCGATGATCTGCGCCCACAAGCCGGAGGGGAAATTCTCGAAGTTCCAATTGCCTAACACGCCCAGTTGCGGAGCGAACAGGAACGCCAGAACCATCATGATGCCGAGAACGCCGCCCAGCGTTCCAAGCACGGTGATCATGGGCAGGCTACCCAATTTATACTGCGCGCCGGGCGACGACTCATACAATTCCTTCGCGCGATATGGCAGGAGCGCGCCGGAGATGCAGGTGATGACAAACACATACCCACAACCGAACGTGACGCCCAGCGTCAGCCCCACCCAGCCCGGCACCAGATTGTAAGCAAGGATGACTGGAACGCTCGCGAGGAAATACGCCAAATGCGCGTTGACCGGCGTGTGCCGCTTTTCATCCACTTTGCTGAACCATTCGGGAAGCAAACGGTCGAGCGACATGGCAACCAACACACGCGTCATGCCGATGTAGCAGTTGCACACGATCTGGAAGCCGTTGAGCAAGTAACCCAAGCCGATGATCAACACCACCAGCGGACTCCCCGTCAACGCAACTGCGATGATCGGGGGCCACAAATTGAAGTCGTTGATGTTCGCTTCGGCGATCAACGACCAATAGCCCGCGCCAGCCACGTAGGAAAACTCCGGTCCCGCCACGCGTTCGATGCCGACCGCAAGCAGCGCCAACAACAATCCGGTGGCAATGAGCGAACCGACCATGATGAAGACCTGCGATTTGAAACTGCGCGCGTCCTTGATTTCGCCGTTTTGTTGGGAGGAGTAAGTCGCCCACTGAAGCGAAGTCCACGCGATGGGCGCCACGAGCAGAGTCGCCATCAGGCTGAATGGCGGATTGAGATCGATGCCCGCCGCAGTCACCGCGTCCACCGCCGTTTGGTAGAAATTCTGCACACCACCGGAAGCGACTGCGAACGCGTTCAAGCGCGAAACGAATTCAGACGCCGGCGTTGTGAACAGCACCACGAAGATGGTCGCGAAGGCGAGCAATGTGCCCCACCACATCACATGCTGGAAGCGGACGTAATTTTTGAATCCGCTCACGAGCAACCACATTGAAGCGGCGGCGTTGAGGATGCTCACCACGACGATTCCGGTCTTGGTGGTGAACCAGACCCCCAATCCGGAAAGAGCCGCATTTCCCGTTGTCGCCCCCAGCCCGAGAAAGAGCGGAGCGAATCCGAGATAGGAAACCAGCCATCCCGAAAGCGCCACCCATTGGAGAATCCAGATCACGAAGCCGGAGAAGACCACCGTGAACGCGACCCCGCCGCCGAACACGCGTGACTGGAACACGTAATCGCCGCCGGAGCGCGGCAGTGCGGTGGACAGCCAAACATACACGTACGCGATCGGAATTTCGATCAACATTGCAAGCAAAATTCCCCACACCACTTTGCCGCCGGGCAACGCCCCTGGCGCCCATAGATACGTCCACGGGAAGATCAAGCCCATCGTCAAAATGTTATAGACGAAGGCGGAGTACGGAGACATCACACGCACAAGCCCCGACGCTTTGCGAGTGAAGACCTCGGGTTTTGCTGTTGTAGCCATTTCATCTCTCCTTTACAAAATAAACTGCCAGAACCTTGCGGAACGATGCGATGATGTCGGCGCGCCTCCTTTCTCTATTTAACCGCTGGTCATTTGATAGCCCTGCACTTCGCCGTCTGAAAACGTGACGATACAGCCGCGCAGGATGCCCTCGGCATATTCACTGCCGGGGTTGATGCAAGTAGTGCGTCCCAACTTCGCCACCGATTGCGATTCGTGGATGTGCCCATGCAAGCCGAGCATCGGCTGATATTTTTCAATCGCTTCTCTCACGGACCTTGAGCCTGCCCCAAACAAGACAACTTGTCCGCCCTCGACGATTTGCTCCGGGGGGTCTTTCGTCCAGTCCAACTTCGGGCAGGTATCGAGGGTCGAATCCACCGGTGGGTCGTGGAAGTTGAAGATGGCTTTCTTCATGTCGGGAACCTTCGCCGCCATCTCTTCGATCATTTTGCCGAGTTCCTCTTCTGTGGTTTCGCGCGGCGTGTGCCACGGCGTCGGCGTGCTGATACCGACCGAGATCATGGAGTGAACATCGTCCACCAAAACCATTTCATTTTCAACCGCAAAGAACGATTTTGCGTCTTCACGCTTCATGACGTTCAACACTTCCCACTCGTCGTCGTTGCCGCCAGTGACAAAACACTTGATGCCCGTGCCGTTCAACCTTTCCTCCGCCAGATTCACCCAGTTGGTCAGCTTTTGTTTCGCCAGTTCGTTAAACAACGCATGAACCGCCTGCGGGTCTGCCTGTAAACTGCGGAACTCATCCTCCGCCATGACTTTGTAGTAGAACCCCAGCGTATCCAACCTGCCCATCAGTTGCTTCAAGTCTTCCTCGGTGGATAGATGTTCAACCCTCCCCTGCAAAGTGGCGCGGTGATGTCCGTTGGTTTCTTTGATAATGGGAATCATCAACTTGCCTTGAATATCCCCTCCCATGACGATCACGTTGACTTCGTAGAACTTCCCGGCGTTGATGAATTTGCGAAAAGCGCGCTCCGATCCGTGCAGGTCTGTGGCAAAGAACAAACGGGTGACTTTTTTGCTGGGCTTCTTCGAGAAGAATGACATGAATAGACCTTTTCGATGTGTCTGTGTTTTGTTATGGATAGCAACACCCGTTTTATGCGCCCGTTGCGCCCGCCCGTCAACAATTTGGATATAATACCCGCCGTACCTTTCACACTTGGTCGAGGAGCATGGCATGTCCGGAAGTTCAATCGGGATGAAAGAGCAGGATCGTTCGGAGCGTGAAAAATTCGAAAATGAGTTGAAGACCATCCTACAGGCAAGCGGTGACAAGGGAATCCTGATGCGCGTCATCGGCTCGCTGGCGTTCCAAATGCACTGTCCGCAATTCGGGTACCTGCAACAGGCAATGGGACGGGCGTACACCGACATTGATTTCGCCGCGTACAACTCGCAAGCCAAACAAATCCAGGGGCTTCTCACCGCGATGGGATATGTGGAAAACCGCGAAGTGTACATCGCGACCGAGGGCGAACGCGCCATCTTCGACAAGCCGGGGACAGGCTTGCATATTGACATCTTCTATGAAAAACTCGATTTCTGCCACACGATTTATTGGAAAGACCGCCTCGAAGTAGACTCGCCGACCATTCCGCTCGCTGAGTTGCTCCTCGAAAAAATGCAGATCGTCCAGATCAACGAAAAAGACGTGATCGATACGATCATGCTCCTGCTCGAACATTCGCTCGGCGATGCGGACGCGGAAACCATCAACATCAAACGGACGGCGGCGCTGTGCGCGAACGACTGGGGGCTGTGGCGCACAACAACGATGAACCTCGACAAGGTCAAACAATTGGCGCAAGGCTATGAACAATTGACCAGCGATCAGAAGACGAAAGTCACTGCCCAAGTGGACGAAATTCTGAGACGCTTGGAGAGCGAACCCAAGCCGCTGGCATGGCGCCTGCGCGACCGCGTCGGCGACCGCGTGAAGTGGTACAAAGATGTGGACGAAGTCCAATAGGACGAGGAGACCGCGATGAGCAAAACCGTTAAAGACCTGATGCGCAAGGGATTGATCGTCTGTCCGCCGGGCGCGGCGCTGGGACAGGTGGCGAAAACGCTCACCCAGCATCACATCCACGCGTTGATCGTGGCGGAGGATGCGGGCGCGCCGCTGGGCATCATCTCCGATTTCGACCTGCTCGCCGGCGAATGGCTGTCGGTGGACAAGGAAAGCCTCGATGCCATGAAAACGATGACCGCAGGAGATTTGATGACCTCCCCCATCGAAACCATCGAGGCGGATACGGCAGTGGACGACGCGGCAAAACGATTCCTCGAAAGGCAGATCCACCGGATGATGGTCGTCGAAAACGGCAAACCCGTCGGCGTGATCTCCATTTCGGATTTTGTGAGGGACATCGCCGCGCAAGAAAAGGTCAAGCGCGGCAACGTTGGCGAAGTGATGTCGGATACGTTTCTGGTTTGCCGAGACAAAACGACCGTACTTTCCGCGGCGCGCACCATGACGCAGGCTGGCTGGCGTTCGGTCGTCGTTGTAGATGCAAAAGGCAAACTGCTCGGCGTTGTGACCGGCAACGATCTGATGCGCCTCGCAGGCAAACCCGTGAGCGAGACGCTCACCGTCAGCGAGGTGATGAACCGCAACCTCGTCACGATTGACATCAACGCCAGTTTGCAGGAAGCCGCAAACCTGATGATTCAAAACCATCGTCACCGCGTGATCGTGGTGGACGCGCAAGACCCGCAGAGTTTTCCGCTGGGCGTCATCTCCTCGTTTGACATTGTGGAAGAGATGGCGCGGCCAGGCTCGGTCTGGCAGGGATAAAAAAAGCGACGGTCACCTTCGAGGCGAGCGTCACTTTTTTGTTTTCGATTCGCAAAGTGAACTTTGCGGTACGGGTTACTCTGCCGGAATCTCGGCGTGGACCTTGTCGAGATCAATGCCTTGCTTCTTGCGTGCGGATTTGAAGCCGAAGTAAATGATCGCCGCGAGCAGATACATCGAGCCCATGTAGATCAGGGAAGGCACATTCTTGAGCCCCGCCTCGTTGATCGAATAGCCGATGCCATACAACGCGTTCGGATCGAGAATCCATTCGTAAAGCAGGAAGACGAGGAAGCCGCCGAAGATCACGCCCGCGACCGTGATGAGCGGAATGCCAAGGATTTTATACTTCGCAACCGGCGAGGCATTGTACAAGTCGGGTTTGGTGTAAGGCAGGATGATCGCCGCGATGGTTGTGCCCAGATAAGTCACAGCAATCACCAGCGTGGAGCACAACGTCAGCGAGGCAAAGTTCGCAATGTTGTACGAGAACAGGTACGCGACCACGATCGAAGGCACGACCATCAACAACAGCGCGTAGATCGGCGTGCCGGTCTGTTGGTTGACCTCGGCAACCTTCTCAGGGAGCAATCGGTCGAAGGCGGCGGCAAAAATGACGCGAGTGGAGGAGAGAAAAACCGTCCCGCACCACCCAAACCACCACAGGCTCATCAAGCCGACGACGAGGAATTGAACGAGTTTGTTCGTCGTCAAGAACGCGGCGAGCAAAGCGGGATAGGGCCACACAGGCAAAGCGACATCCGCCCCGTACCACGCGTGGTTCCACCATGCCGCGCCGGCTTGCACGTAAAAATCCCAGCCGACGGTCTTGCCGATCGAAAAGAGCAGGACGATTCCCAGCAAGGTGGTCGCGCCGAGCGCCCAACCCATGCCGGAAACGTTGCGTTTGAAATCCGTCGCGCCGCGCACTTCGCCGTACAAGGTCGCGCCCCAATTGGGCCACAAATTGAAGAACACCAAATAGGGAATGACAAGGAACACCGCCAGACCGATCCCGCCGCCCACCAACGGAGTCGCCGCGCCAGCCGCTGTGCCCAAAGCGACGGTCGCGTCGTACACGCCGGGTTGAGCGCCGAACAAGGCGGCGGCGTTCGCGTCCAATCCGGCTTTGAACGCCGCGTTGGAGCCGGTCAGGAACAGGATGATCACGAGCGCCATTCCCAGAATGCCGCCATAGAATGAAAATTTCTGGATGCGCGCGTAGGTCTTCATGCCGAGCGCGATAAAGACGCTCACGATCGCCAGCGTGATGAGCGACGAAGTGAATTCGCCGTTATCGGTCCCGGCAAACCACAGCGCGGTATCTTGCGCGCCGAGAATTCCGAGAAGCGGCACCAGCACAATGTGGCGGAACATATCGCCGTACAACGGCACCCACAGCCACAGGATGAACCACCACCCGGTCACCGCGAGGATGAAGCCCACCGCGCCGCCCAGGATGCGGCTCTGCCAGACGTAATCACCGCCCGAACGCGGCATGATCGCGATCAGGTTGGCATACACGATCACCTCGAAAAAGATGAACACCGCGCTGACGATCAACGCGTTGACCATCCCGCCCTCGAAATAATACATCTGGCTGAAACTATACAGCCCGAGGGTCACAAGATTGATCGAAAAGAACGCGTAGATAAACGCGTCCATGACCGACCATGAACGTACCATGCCGGTCGCTTTACGGACAAACAAGTTACTCATAACATCATCTCCTCTTATCAAGTTGGTTTTTACGCGTAGTTGGCGTTCTCCTAACGCCAACTACGCGCCAGAGAGCGCACCCTACACAGATAGAAACCCACAACTGTCCGTGGAGTTATCCTGTTGTCAGCACGTAATTTTCGATCTTGTTTTTCCCAAGTTGGACGATTGCCCCCAACAGCGCGCCTTGTTCGTACATCGAGCCGGGGTTAATGCACAGGGTCTTCCCGATACGCGTCGAGCCGCGCCCCTCGTGGATGTGTCCGTGCAAGCCCAGCAACGGCTGGTATTTTTCAATGACCTCGCGCAGAGCCGTCGAGCCGACCGGCTTGAGCGCCTGACCCGCCAGCACGGGACGCAGATCCTTGTCCAGTTCGGGCGCCTCGTCCAATCCAGAACGATGCGGCGGCACGTGGATGTTGAAGACCGCGTTCTTCGGATTCTTCAACTGGGAGATCATCGCTTCATACCGGACCTTGAGCTGACTCTCATCCTCTTCGCGGTGCGTATCCCACGGCGTTCGGTTGCTCCACCCGGAGGCGATCATTTCGTGATGGTCGTCCAATTGCGTCACCTGCCCTTCGACGAGCAGGGCGCGCTTCGACGAGCGGATGATCTCATCCACCGCGTCCATGTCGTCGTTGCCCGGCGAGCAATAGACTTTCATATCTGTGCCGCTGAGTTTTTTCTCGGCGATCTCCATCCACTGCTGGACGACCTTCAACACTTCGGCGTTGAAAATTTCAGAGACGCGACCCGGATTTTTCTCCAATTCCGCCATCTCATCCGGGTTTGTCAAATATGGATAATAGCCGCGGCTTCGCACGCGCTTTTTCATTTCAGCGAGTTCATCTGCATTTGTGACCGGGAATTCCTGTTCGAGCAAGGTGACTTTGTAATTCTCCCCGCCTTGATGAACGAACGGCACGACCGCCTTGCCAGTCATATCGCCGCCGAGGATGAGCACATCCACTTCGTAGAATTTCCCCGCGTTCAAAAACTTGTTCCAGCAAATATCCGAACCATGAATGTCTGTCGCAAAAAACAGTTTGGTCACGGTCGCATCCTCCGCAAGGGATTTGGACTGGCGCGTTCAGGTCTTGCGAGCGATTATATCGGCAAAAGTAAACAAGTACACAGGGAAACAAGTGAAACGCACGACCTGTTTGGTCTCTACATGTCTACGTGTCTACTTGTGTACCTGTTTCCGTGTCTACTCCCTACGGATACACCCTCTTGATCGTGCGCGGAAACGGAATCGCCTCGCGAATGTGTTCGATGCCGCACAGCCAGGCGACGACGCGCTCTACGCCCATACCGAAGCCCGAATGTGGAACCGATCCATATCTCCGCAGTTCGAGATACCACTTGAACGCTTCTTCGGGCAAGCCTTCTTTGTGGATGCGCGCCAGCAATTTTTCAGGGTCGCTCATGCGCTCCGAGCCGCCGCAGATTTCGCCGTAGCCTTCGGGCGCGAGCAAATCCACCGACTTGCAGACTTCGGGTCGTCCGCGCCACGGCTCCATGTAAAATGCCTTGACCGCGCTCGGGTAACCAAAAACAAACACAGGTTTTTCGTTTAGTTTTGTCAATTCCGTTTCATGCGGCGCGCCGAAGTCCATGCCCCATTCGAACTTGAGCAATTCTTTTCTTTCGGGGTCGGTCTCTTTTTCGTAAAGGTCAATGAGATACTTCGCCGCGTCGTCATAGGACATGCGCGGGAACGGCGCGGAGATATTTTGCAATTTCGTCACGTCACGCTCAAGGAATTTCAATTCTGCGGCGCAATCTTTCAACACTGTCCGTGCGATGTGCGTGATGAGACCCTCTTCGACTTCCATTAACTGATCGAGGTCGCAGAAAGCCATCTCAGGTTCAAGCATCCAAAACTCAGTGAGGTGACGCCGCGTCTTCGATTTCTCCGCGCGGAAGGTTGGACCAAAGCAGTAAACTTTTCCAAAGGCGAAGATGTTCGCTTCATTGTAGAGTTGTCCCGTTTGGGCAAGATAGGCTTTCCCCTCGTCGAAGTATTCGGTTTCAAAGAGCGTGGTCGTGCCTTCGGCGGCGGCGGGGGTCAGAATCGGCGTGCTCATCTCGAAAAATCCGTTCGAGTCGAGCCAATAGCGGGTCGCCGCCATGACCGCGGCGCGCACGCGCAAAATCGCCCATTGACTCTGCATCCGAATCCACAAGTGACGGTGGTCGAGGGCGAAATCGGGACCGTGATCTTTGAGCGACATCGGATAATCCAAACCCGCTTCTTGCACGATTTCGATCTGCTTCACGCCCAATTCATATCCGCCAGGGATGCCAGGCGCGCGCTTATCCTCACGCACCGCGCCCGTGATGATCACCGCCGACTCTTGCGGCAGGCGCATGACCTTGTCGAACACTTCGGGCTCTAGATCGCCTTTGAAAGCGACGCATTGCACAAAGCCCGAGCCGTCGCGCACGAGCAGAAAGCACAACTTGCCCTTGTCCGTGCGGTTATAGACCCAGCCTTTGACGGTCACTTCCTGCCCGATGTAGTTTGAAATTTTTGAAACGCTGATATGTTCAGCCATTAAATCCTCACTTGCCATCAATTTTTTCTTTTTACTTCGAGCGATTTTACCAGCAACTCCTTAGCCACGTTTGGGTCAGCCTTGCCTTTGGTCGCTTTCGCAACTTGACCCATGAACCATTGAAGCAGGGTCTCTTTCCCCGCCAGATAGGATTCCACCTCTTTGGGGCTATCCTCTAGGACTTTTGTCACCGCTTCTTGGATGAAACTTTCATCTGAAATTTGCGCCAATCCTTTTTCTTTGACAATCGTTTGCGGGTCGCCGCCAGACTTGAACATTTCTGCCAGCACAGTTTTGCCAGCATTTCCGCTGATGGTTTTATCTGTCACCATGTCAATCAGTTGCGCCAGCGATTTTGCAGGGACGGAATCTGCTTCTATATTTAATTCATTCAAGTTACGCATGAATTCGCCTGCAATCCATGTGTTGATAATTTTCGGCGAGCTCTTGGCGTGTTTAATCACTGCTTCAAAATAATTCGCAAGCGAAAGTTCGGAGGTAAGTAAACGTGCCTCGGACGGAGTCAATTCAAAGTCAGTGATGAAGCGTTTTGTTTTTGCTTCGGGCAATTCAGGTAATTGATTCCGAATCGCATCAACCCAAGCATCAGTCAATTGCAGTGGAGGCAAATCAGGTTCAGGGAAATAACGATAATCATGCGCATCTTCTTTACTGCGTTGCGAAACCGTCACGCCGCGCACATCATCCCAGCCCAATGTTTCTTGAAACACTTCGCCGCCATCTTCATAAATTTTTATTTGGCGTTCAATTTCATATTGCGAGGCACGCACCAGCGCACGAAAACTATTTAAGTTTTTAATTTCAGTTCTTTTGCGCAACTCATCACTACCAACAGGTCGCACAGAAATATTCGCTTCAAAACGCAACACGCCTTTTTCCATGTCGCCAGAGTTCACGCCGAGATAACGCAAAATGGCGCGGATTTTTGTTGCATAATCCAACGCGGATTCGACAGAACGCATATCAGGCTCGGAGACAATTTCAAGCAACGGAACGCCAGCGCGATTGAAATCAACTAGCGCATAATTTTTTTCATGACTCAATTTTGCAGTATCTTCTTCGATGTGAACGCGCCTCACGCGCACTTTGAGTTGATTCTCTCCATCAGCATTGACTTGCATCCAACCTTTTTCTGCTATCGGCAATTCGTATTGTGAAATTTGATAGCCTTTCGGCAGATCAGGATAAAAATAATTTTTTCTTGCAAACGTGTTGTGCTTATTAATGGAACAATTCAACGCCAGCCCAACCAATGCCGCAAGTTCTGTCGCTTTTTTGTTGACGACAGGCATTGCCCCAGGTAAACCTGTGCAGGTGGGGCAGATGTTGGTGTTCGGCTCAGGCGCGGAAGCATAATCGGCGGAACAGCCGCAAAACATTTTTGAGTTTGTCAGCAGTTCGCCGTGAATTTCAAGTCCGATAATGGGTTCGTAGGTTAGTTTCATAGTTTGATAGTTGAATGGTAATTAGTAATTGGTAATTAGGGATTTTGTTTGTGTTACTAATCTCTAATCCCTTCTAACTAATAACTGGGTTTTTCTTATGCCAATCAGTGACTTGTTGATAGGCATGACCAACTTGGAATAAAGTTTGCTCGTCTAAATGTTTGCCAATCAATTGCATTCCGACTGGCATGTCATTTGAAAATCCGCAAGGGAGCGCCATGGCAGGGACTCCTGCGGGGTTTGTGGAGACGACATAAATATCGGAGAGATACATTGCGAGCGGATCGTTTGTTTTTTCGCCGAGCTTGAAGGCGGTGGTGGGACAGGTCGGGGCGAGGAGAAGGTCGCAGGAAGCAAGAGCAGTTTCAAAGTCCCGACGAAGAAGCGTGCGAACTTTTTGAGCCTTCAAGTAATACGCGTCGTAATATCCCGCAGAGAGAGCATACGCGCCAAGCATAATCCTGCGTTTGACTTCATCGCCAAATCCTTCGTGACGAGTTTGCAAATAAATGTCAATCACATCTTTTGCATTGTCGGATTTTGAAAGACCGAAACGCGTGCCATCGAAACGCGCAAGGTTGGAACTGGCTTCGGCGAACAACAAAAGATAATAAACGGGCAAGCCGTATTTGGTGTGGGGAAGCGAGACCTCGTGAATCTCCATGCCGAGTTTTTCAAATTGACGAATCGATTCTTGAAGCGCGGACTCAACGCCCGCTTCCATACCTGCGACAAAATATTCTTTTGGAATGCCGAGTTTTAATTTGTTGATGGGCTTGTTGATGTGTTGTGTGTAATTGGGAACTGGCGATTGATACGTTGTGCTATCTTTTTCATCGTGACCTGCGATGTGTTCGAGGACTGTCGCGCAATCATAAACATCACGAGTCATTGGACCGATGCAATCAAACGAAGAGACAAGCGAAATTAATCCGTAACGTGAGACGCGTCCGTATGTGGGCTTGATACCTGTGACGTTGCAAAAGCCAGCGGGCATACGAACTGAACCGCCAGTATCTTCGCCAATGGTGAATGTCGCCAAACTTGCAGACATCGCCGCCGCAGAACCTCCGCTTGAACCTCCTGGTACATGATTCAAATTCCATGGATTATGTGTATTGAAGAAAGCAGAATTTTCACACGATGAACCCATGCCGAATTCGTCCATGTTTGTTTTGCCGACCAATACAGCGCCCGCACCTGCTAATTTGTTTGTGACAGTGGCGTTGTATTGCGGGACGTAATTCTCCAAAATTTTGGATGAACAAGTTGTTTTCACATTACGCGTTGAAATGCAATCTTTCATCGCAAAGGGAATGCCTGTCAGCGGGGTGACGTTTTCGTTTTTGGCGATGCGTTCATCGGCACGTTTGGCTTGCTCTAAAGCAACTTCATCCGTGACGGTGACATAAGACTTAACTTTCGAGTCAACATCGTGAATGCGATCAAGCATAGATTGGGTCAGCTCAACGCTACTAATTTTTTTTGTAATTAGTAATTGGCGAATTTCTTGGATGGTGAGGGTTGTTAATTCCATAGTTTAGATAAATAGAGATTAGATATTAGATGAGTAGAAAGTGGAAAGTAGCGAGTGGTTTTTCTGACTTTCCACTTTCTACTTTCTATTCTTCTCCCAAAACCGTCGGCACTTTGACATATCCACGCTCAGACTGCGGCGCGTTCTTCAAAAATTCTTCTCGATCCATCGAAGGCTTGACCACATCCTCGCGCAAAACATTTTCTGCGTTGGCGATATCCGAGGCGGGGACGACGTTTTCTGTATCCACTTCGTTGAGCATGTTGAAGTAGTCAATGATGGACGAGAATTGTCCGCTGAAGGTTTGGGCTTCTTCTTCAGAGATTCCGAGTCGGACGAGGTTGGCGACGTGCTTGACGGTTTTTGTATCAATCGACTGAGTCATAAAACCTCTTTAAACCACGAAGGACACAAAGTGCACAAAGGCTTGCCCTGAGTTTATCGAAGCGGAAAATCTATGGAAAGGAATTTCGCTCGTCATTCGTCCAAACTTAGTGACCTTCGTGTCCTTTGTGTTTGAAAAGTTATTCAAACTTAATATGCAACTCTTTCAACTGCTTCGGCTCAACTTCCGACGGCGCGTCAGCCATCACGTCGCGCCCGTTTTGATTCTTCGGGAAGGCGATCACCTCGCGGATGTTGGGTTCGTCCGCCAACAGCATCACGAGTCGGTCAATGCCTGGAGCCATGCCGCCGTGCGGAGGCGCGCCGTATTCGAACGCTTCGAGCATGTGACCGAACTTCGCCTGAATCGCTTCCTCCGAATGACCGAGCATTTGAAAAATCTTATTTTGGATGTCACGGCGATGAATACGGATCGACCCCGACGCCATCTCGTACCCGTTGCACACCATGTCGTACGCATCCGAAAGGATCGAGCCAGGGTCCGTATCGAACTTACCGAGGTCTTGCAGTTGCGGCATCGTGAACGGATGATGTTCCGCGTCCCAGCGTTGCTCCTCTTCGTTCCAAGCAAACATCGGGAAGTCCACCACCCACGCAAACGCCATCATCGTTTTATCCGCCAAGTCCAATTTATCGCGGAACCACAAACGCAGTCCGCCTAAAACTTTATTTGCAACTGCGCGGGCATCCGAAGCGAAGACGATCAGGTCGCCGACTCCCGCTCCCGTTTTGGATTTCAACTCCGCCACCTCAGCCTCTGTGACAAACTTCGACACGCTTCCTTTCACCCCTTCGGCTGTCACCGCCAAATAAGGCATTCCCCTCGCCCCCAGCGACTTCGCCACTTCCGTGAGCGCGTCCAACTCCTTGCGCGACATCTCCGCCGATTTCGGCGCGACGATACACTTGATCACGCCGCCCGCTTCCAAAGCGGATTGAAAAACTTTGAACTCGCTCTTCGCAAAGACTTCGCTGACGTCAACAAGTTCCATGCCAAAGCGCAGGTCGGGTTTGTCTGTGCCGAAGCGTTCCAACACTTCCTTGTAAGAGAACTTGGGCCACGGCGAAGAAAATAATTTTTTATGCGGCGCAACCGCAGGAAGCATCTCAGTGAACAGCCCTTCGACCATATTCAACACGTCGTCGCGTTGCACGAACGACATCTCAAGGTCGAGTTGCGTAAACTCAGGCTGGCGGTCGCCGCGCAAGTCTTCATCGCGGAAACAGCGCGCGATCTGGAAGTATCTGTCCATACCTGCTACCATCAGCAATTGCTTCAACTGTTGCGGCGATTGCGGCAGGGCATAGAACTGTCCAGGGTAAATACGCGACGGCACGAGATAATCCCGCGCCCCTTCAGGCGTCGCTTTGAACATGATCGGCGTTTCGATCTCGATGAAGCCTTGTTTATCCAGATAATCGCGCATGAATTTAACGACTTTATGGCGCAAGACCAAGTTGCGGGTTAGACGTTCGCGGCGCAGGTCGAGGTAGCGATATTTCAGGCGCGCATTCTCGTCGGGAAGGTCAGCATCCGAACTCACCATGAACGGCAAAGTTTTAGCGGGGTTGAGAATCGTCACATTTTTGGCAACGATCTCGATCTCACCTGTTTCCATTTTTGGATTCGCCATCCCTTCGGGGCGTTTCTGGACCGCGCCTTCGATTTGCAGCACCCATTCGTTGCGAATGTTTGCAACCTCGTCAAGTGCTTCTTTCGGCAGGTCTGGATTGATCGTAACTTGAACGATTCCCGCGCGGTCGCGCAAGTCGAAGAAGGCCACCCCGCCGTGGTCGCGGCGACGGTTGACCCAGCCCACCAGCGTCACGGTCTGACCCGCGTGACTGGCGCGTAATTCTCCGCAAGTGTGTGTTCTGTACATGGTATAACTCCTAATTGTCATTGCGAGGGCGATAGCCCGAAGCAATCTCATGTAACCAAGAGATTGCTTCCCGTAGGTCGCAACGACATGAAGATGGTATAAAAAATCGCCCTCCGCAGATGCGTCGGGCGATTGATTTGACTTAATTCGATCCGTCAACTAGCAAGGCTTCGCCCAACGATACAACCGATCGTCATTGTCGTCGTTATTGTTATTATTGGCGAAGCAAAACGGATACTTCATGATGACGGCATTATAGCACAGAGTTATCGCTCCAGCGCGGATTCGGCTGGGTTGGCTGGGTTGTAGTAAACCATCACTTGCGCGCCGACGGGGTAACGCGCGACCGTCTTTTGCGCGTCGCCGTAAAGTCGAACGCTGAAATATTGTTCGCCCGCCTTGATGATCTTGCCCACATACGGCGTGCCGTTCACTTGATATTGGTATACAACGACAGGAATCTCTGAACGGCTTTTATAGGACCGCTTCACTTGAATCGTGGAAGTGATCACCGTTCCCATCGTGCTGGACCAAGTCTGCGCGGCTTGCTTGGCTACATCCTTCATTTTGCTTCGGCGATAGAGAAAGACTCCAATGCCGACGAGGATTACGATAGGTAAAATCGCCGCGCAGATCGGGACGATGAGGCTGAACAAGATCGAAACAATGGCAAAGATCTCCATGCGGCTCTCCTTTGAGTGGCTACATTGTACTTCACCCGGTAGACGAATCGCCAACCCGTCGGAAGCGCTTCCCGCAGACTGCGATCAGCCATACGTCCGAAAGAGAAGCGGGTTGAAAATCCAAAAAGGCAATGATGTAAGGATGATGTAAGGTCGGTCGGGGATTTTTTCCTTCCTTTCCGTTGGAAGGTATTGTATAGTTGTTTTGCTCAAACCCATCATACAAAGGAGAGAAATATGGGCTCGAAACTTTTATTCATCTTGAACGCGATTGTGGTGATCGTATTGGGCGCGGCTCTAATGTTTGTGCCGGCAACTGCGCTCGCCCAGTTCGGCACAGAAACGCGTGTCCCTGAGTTACACATGGCAAGGTTCCTCGGCGCGGCGTTGGCGACTCTAGGATTGTTGCTATGGTTCGCCAAGGACGCATCGGACCCGGGTGTGCAAAAGAACATGGCGTTTGCCATGCTTGGCGGGACTGTGCTTGCCTTGATCGTAACCATCATCGGCGTCGCGTTCGACGGGATCATCCGCAACTTCGGCTGGTTGGTGATCGTGATCGAAGTGGTGTTCGGTCTGGGATACGTGTTCGTGATATTCCTCCAACCCCGCATGAAATAAACCGCTCGAACAATTTAATATCAAGTATGAAAACAATGACCGCGCATTAGTGCGCGGTCATTGTTGGTTCTATGAGCGCATCGCTGGCAAAATCGAGCCTTGCCACTTCTTCGTCGGTTAGTCGCCAGCCGAGGGCGCCGGCGTTTTGTTCCGCTTGTGCGGCGTTCTTCGCGCCGGGGATCGGGAGCGCGCCTTTGCAGATCGTCCAATTCAACGCGACTTGGGCGCAGGATTTTCCGCCGTGATCTTGCCCGATCTGGGTCATGTATTTGAGTAACGGTTGGATCTTTGGAAGTATCTTCGCGTACTTTGCCGCTCGCCTGCCAGGCGGAGGATTTTCAGACGTATATTTCCCGGTGAGCATCCCGCGTTCGAGCGGACAATACGCGATCATACGAATGCCCAACTCTTTACAGCGCGCGAGGATGCCGTTCTTTTCCACTTCACGGCTCAACAAACTATAGTGGACTTGATTCGCCGCGAGCGGGATTCCATTGCGCGCTAACGCGGAATATGCGGCAACCATGCGCGTATGCCCAAAATTCGAGACGCCGACCGTGCGCGCCAAACCGAGTTTAATGCACTCCGCCAACCCGTCCATCAACGAATCGGTTTTCATCACCGGGCTGGGCCAGTGGATCTGATACAAGTCAACGCTTTCGACGCCGATGCGCGCGAGGCTTCCTTTCAGCGCGCGAGGCAATGCGCTTTGGGTAAACCGCCAGGGCCACGGAAAAAATTTTGTCGCGACCAACACAGGCTGATCGGTCTCTTTCAAAAATCTCCCTAGCGAACGTTCGGACAATCCATTGCCATATAATTCAGCCGTATCCACGAAACGAACGCCGGCGGCGAGCGAAACATCAAATGCCTGTTTCACTTCATCCAGACCGTAGCCGCGCCCATATTGCCATATCGCGCGGTCGCCCCATTGCATCGCGCCGAGTCCCATTTCGAGGGCGTGCAAAAATCTTGTTTCGTTACTAACTTCGGTCACAACAAACCTCCGAAAAACTACCACGTGCAATAAGGTGACTGTCGCTTTGCAAGCGACAGTCACCTGCCTGATTGTATCTTAAAATATGAACGCCTCATAGCCAGCGCGCGCAATTCGAGATAAAATTCAGCCGCAAATCAAATTTGGAACTAATGGAACGTGATGCCCCTCCCCAACCCTCCCCATTTTCTTGCAAATGAGGAGGGGCGAAGGGGTGGGGCATGATGCTCCCTGAGTTCCCGGGAGATGACCGTGTCCACAAATACCGCCTCGCGGGATTTCGAATCCGCTTCTGACCTCAGCGTCAGGCTGGGTTTGCCCTTTTCAAATTTATCCCTCCTTACGCGCGCCCTCACCCACCGATCCTACGTCAACGAGAACCCCAGCGCTTCACAGGATAACGAACGCCTCGAGTTTCTCGGGGATGCTGTTCTCGATTTTATCGTCGGCGCGTGGGCGTATAACCGCTTCCCTGAACTGCGCGAGGGAGACCTGACGAAGATCCGTTCGGCTCTCGTGCGCAATGAACAACTGGCAAAATTCGCGCGCAAACTGGAACTCGGATCCGCTCTTCGGCTGGGACGCGGCGAACACCTCTCCGGCGGGCATTTGCGCGACGCGTTGTTGGGGTCCACTTTCGAGGCGTTGATCGGCGCCATCTACTTGGATTCAGGCTTGGGGGGGGTGGATGCGTTTGTCAATCCGCTCTTCGAGGAAACGCGCGAATCCATCCTTACGAAAATCCACGACTCGAAGAGTCAACTGCAGGAGTGGGCGCAGGCACAAAAGATGAGCGCGCCGCGTTATCGAACCGTCTCGACCACAGGACCCGACCACGCCAAAGAATTCGAAGTGGAAGTGGAAGTGGCGGGACAAGTGGCAGGTCGCGGACGCGGGACCAGCACGCACGCCGCGCAACGCGCCGCCGCGCAGGACGCAATGGAAAATTTGGGAATAGGGTAATGTAAGCAAGTACACACGTAGACAAGTAAACAGGTAGCCACGTAAAAATCGAAAATCGCGAATCGGAAATCATAAATCGCCAAATGCCGCTTAGACTCAAATCACTCGAACTGCAAGGATATAAAACATTCGCATCGAAGAGCGCCTTCGAGTTCGCGAGTGGGATCACTGCCATTGTCGGACCGAACGGTTCGGGCAAATCGAACATCGCGGACGCGCTCCGCTGGGTGTTGGGCGAGCAATCGTACACGTTACTGCGCGGCAAAAAGACCGAAGACATGATCTTCAACGGCTCGGAGCACCGCGCCCGCGCAGGGATGGCTTCGGCGCACATTCTCTTCGATAACACGAACGGCTGGCTTCCGATTGACTTCAGCGAAGTCGGGATGACGCGCCGCGCCTACCGAGACGGTCACAACGATTATTTGCTGAACGACCAACACGTGCGTTTGCGCGATCTCAACGAACTGCTCGCGGCGTCTGGCTTGTCGGAACGAACGTACACGATTCTCGGTCAGGGGCTTGTAGATGCCTCGCTCGCGTTGAAAGCGGATGAGAGACGTCGCTTGTTTGAAGAGGCGGCAGGCGTGGGGCTGTATCGAGTCCGCCGCGAAGAAGCGTTGAAGCGGCTCGAAAACACGACGCGCAATCTCGAACGCGTGTTGGACATCATGTCCGAGTTGGAGCCGCGCTTGCGAAGCCTCGAACGACAGGCGAAACGCGCCATCGAATATTCCCGCGCCCAAGCGGATTTGAAAGTGATTCTACGCGAATGGTACGGCTATCACTGGCATCACGCGCAACAAGAATTGACGACCGCCAAGGAAGCGGTAAAAGCGCAAGAAGCGCGCGTGAACGAAGCCCGCGAGGCGCATCAAAGCGCGCAAGGGGAATACAACGCCTTCCGTGAAAAATTCATCGGCTTACGTTCACAACTCAACGCGTGGCATCGCGCTTCAGCGGAATTGCACAGCCAACGCGAAGAGGTCAGCCGCGAACTCGCTGTGTTGGAAGAACGCCGCAGGTCGTTGCTTGCATCGCAAACTTCCGTGTTTGCCGAACAGGAACGCGCTGGCGATGAAGAGAAAGTCGTTCGCGCGCGGATCGAGGAAGTGGAACAGGAGTTCGTCCGCCTGCAAGCGGAATACGACGAAGCGCAAAAACAATTGAGCGACGCGCAACTCAAGCTCCAAAGCGGACAATCCGACCGCGCCGCGCTCGAAGAAAAACTGAACGCCGCGCGCGCTCAAATCGAAACATGGACGATGCAACGCGCTGAATCGCAGGCGCGGCTAGGTGAGTTGAAGTCTCGTCTTGAAAGTTTACAGACGCGGTCGAGCGAAGCGGAAAAAGCTGTTGAAGCGGCTGAGACGACTTCGCGCACGGTCAGCGAAAATTATGCGGAGGCGAGGAAGAGGCGGGAAGAGACAGAGGATCAGTTACGAATCGCGCAAGCGAAAGTGGAAAGCGGTAAAAAGGAAGTTGAGGGGCTTGAGGGTGAACGGCGCGCGAGAAACGAAGAACGCGCGAACAGACTTGCCGAGCATACACGCTTCAAAACGCAACTTGAAGTGATCGAGCAAGCCGAACAGTCGCTGGCGGGGTATGCCGAAGGCGCGCGCTTTTTGCTCGAAGCCGCCCAGCAATTCAAACTCAAACGCGCGCGGGGCGCGTTGAGCGCGGCGCTCGATGTCCCTGCCGAGCTCGAAACCGCCATCTCTGCGGCTTTGGGCGATGCGCTCGATGCGATCATGCTCGATGCGGACGAGATCGAAGATGCCCTGCAATTGCTTGAGTCGAATAACGCGGGGCGCGCGGTATTGCTTCCGATTGAGAACAATTCATATCAACCGCTCACGAAGCCGAACGATGAATCGTGCTTGGGCGTCGCGTCCGAACTGTTGAACGTCAACGATGAATTCCGCGCGGCGGCACGCGCCCTGCTTGGGCAGACGATTATCGTGCGCGACCGCGTTAGCGCGCGGCGGTTGATTCGGGATTTGCCGACGCACGCGCGCGCGGTGACGTTGCGCGGCGAAGTCTTCCGCGGCGACGGTTTGATCGTCGCTGGGAAGACCGCTTCATCATCCGCTTTGAGTCGTCCGCGCCAAAAGCGGGAGTTAACCGAAGCCTTATCCGTGCTAGGCGCGCAGATCGAGTCGCTGAACGGTGAGGTGGATTCGCTTTCCGCTCGCATCACGGACGCGGCGCGGGGGGTGAGTCAAGCCGAGAGCGAGGCGCGCGAATCACGCGTCAGTGTGGAGAAGGCTCAAGAGTCCGAGAAGCAGGCTGAATTGGAGTCTGAAGCGGCCCGTCGTCAGTTGGAATGGCAGAAGAGTCAACACATCCAATTAAAAAGTGAAATGGATGAGGCGGCGAAGTCGCAAGCGAGTCTGAAACAATCGCTATCTGAAATTGAAGCTCGGTCGGCAGGCGCGCAGGAGGATGTGCGAGCGCTGTCGTTACAATTGAGCGAGACCGATCTGGCGGAGACGCAAAATCAGGCGACGTATTGGGGCACGCGCGCGGCAGTGTCGGAGCGCGCGCTGGAGGATGCGCGCGGGAGGAAAGAGGAAAGAGGAAAAGAGGTTGAGCGATTCGATGCGCGCAGGATGGAAATTGCATCGCGGTTGAGCGAGGTGAATACGTTGTTCGGAGAATTGGAGAATTCAAAAACGTCGTTGCGGGAACGCGAGGGGATGTTGCAAGCGCAGATCGAAGAGTTGCGCGTGAAAATTGATCCCGTTGAAAAAGATTTGGAATCGGCGGAGCAGGAAGAGGCGCGCTTGCAAGACGGCGAAGCCAACGCAGGGCGCGGACTTGCAACGGGCGAACGTTTGCATGGGCAAGTGCAATTGGAGTTGATGAGGAAGCAAGAGTCGCTTGATAATTTGCAACAGAAGATCACCGACGATTTCGGTTTAGTGATGTTCGATTACGCGGCAGATGTGGCGGGACCCGTGCCGTTGCCCTTTGAGGGTATGATCGAAGAATTGCCTGTGGTGACGGAAATTTCACCCGATCTCGAAACGCAATTGACTCAAAACCGCGCCCGCATGAGGCGGATGGGTCCGATCAACCCGGAAGCGAAACAAGAATTCGACGCTGAGTCGGAGCGCTATTCATTCATGCGCGCGCAAGTGGACGATTTACACAAAGCCGAAGCGGACTTGCGACAAGTGATCGCCGAACTGGACGAATTGACAAAGCAATCGTTCTCGAAAACGTTCGACGCGGTGGATAAACAATTCCGCGCGATGTTCACGCGTTTGTTCGGCGGCGGCTCGGCGCGGCTGGCATTGACCGACCCAGATAATTTAGTTGAAACAGGAATCGAAATTGAAGCGCGCTTGCCAGGTCGACGCGAGCAGGGACTGGCTCTGCTCTCAGGCGGCGAGCGAAGTTTGACAGCCGTCGCGTTGGTGTTTGCCTTGCTCAAAGTTTCGCCAACGCCTGTCTGCGTGATGGATGAAGTGGACGCGATGCTCGACGAGGCGAACGTCGGTCGCTTCCGCGATCTGTTGTTGGAGTTGAGCAAAGACACGCAGTTCATCGTCATCACGCACAACCGCAACACCGTCCAAGCGGCGGATGTGATCTACGGCATTACGATGGGACGCGACTCGGCGAGTCAGGTTGTGAGTTTGAGGCTGGATCAGGTGACGGATGAGATGATGAAGAGAGGCTAGTCGAAGGTGCGTCTCACTGCACAAATTGGAGAATCAAAGATCGCCCGCTCGAAATGAGACGGGCGATCTTGTTTGTACCGTTTATTGCTGACCAAAACCCGCCGGCGCGGGAGGCACACGGTCGCGCCATTCTTCATGGATCAAAATGGCAGAATCTTTCTTCACCTGTTCAAGCCACTCACTGAACTCGGTCTGGCGTTTTTGTTCGTACTGACTCTCGCTTAACGGAACATCAGTATGACCAAGCACTTGAATGATGTGATAACCGAACTGGCTCTGCACCGGTTCACCGATCTCGCCAACCTTCTGGCTGAACGCGGCGTTTTCGAACTCAGCCACCATCATACCCCTGCCAAACCAGCCCAAATCTCCGCCGGACATACCGGAGCCGGTATCCTTCGAAAATTCTTTCGCGGCTTCGGCAAAATCCTTGCCGCCGATCAATAACGAGCGGACGATGCCGGAAGTGCGCGCATCCTCCACAAGGATATGGCGAGCCCAGACCTGCTCCTCGGTGTGAGGCGTATCTGCAGTGACCGCCTCAAACACTTTCTCGCGGAGCAAGTTCGCTTCATAGATCGAACGCAGCGTTTTCTCGCTGATCCCATCGGCATCGAAACTCGCGACCGATGTGGCATACACATTGTTGAAACCATCGAGCGTGTATGGAGTGGCAGTTGCCGTCGCAGGGAGCGGGACAAACGTCGGGGTGGGAGGCGCTTGCGTAGCCGTAGCAGTTGAAGTCACAGCAGGATCCGGTGTACTTGTCTGCGTGGGCGTCGGGGTCAGAAATTTCGTCGGCGTTGCCGTAGAAGGGTACAACGTCAACTGCTGGGACGAAAGCGTAGGAAGAGCAAACTCAGTCGCTGTGGGGGCAGGCGTCTCTGTCCCGTTAGGGAAAAAGTTGTAAGCGCTTTGAATCGCCTCGTCCACTTCTTGCTCGCTGACAGTGATGCCAAGTTTTTTTGCCTGCTGGCGGATGAGCGTTTCATCCACGAGGGCATCCAGCGCCTGTTGCCCAAGCAAAATGGGCTGCTGCATAGTGAGCAGAATGCTCTGTTGTTGCTGGCTGGTATCAATTCCAAAATTCTGCTGGAACACAGCCTGATTGTATTGGTTCAGCAGGATGTAGCGTTGTACCTGCACGCGTTCCTGCCATTGCCGGGTCGTGATGATCTCTCCGTTCACTTCCGCAACAGGATCGTTGAGTTGCAGATAGTTCAAGTCGAGATAACCGTAGCCGATGATCCCCGCCACGAGCGCGATACAACCAAACACGATCCAGCGGATCAATCTCACCTGCCGCCTTTCGCGCTCAAGGCGCGCGATGTGCTTCTTGGTGGCAGGTTTGGGTGGAGAACTTTGATTGGACATAAGTATATTCTGCGGCACGATTCAAGGATGCGCGCGCTGACAGCACGCTTCACCCCGGACGTGCAGTCTGGTTCAGCGATTGTCGTCCGCGTGCGCCCCCGTAAAGGGGAACAAAGCGATCTGCCGGGCTTGCTTGACAGCCGCCGCGACCGCGCGCTGATGTCTCGCGCACGCGCCGGTCTGCCGGCGCGGGCGGATCCGCCCGTCTTCGCCTACATATTTGCGAAGCAGGTCGGTCTTCTTGTAATCAATAACCAGCGATTTATCTGCGCAGAATTGACAGAATTTGGGTTTCGCAAAGAAACGGCGTTCGCCGCCCTCGCCGCCTTCCGACGATCTGCGTTGTTCTCTTTCTTCAGCCATGTGTAATACTCCAAATTTCACTCGCGAAAGTTCATTCTTTCGCGACTACTTAGAATGGAAATTCATCCTCGAACGGAGACGCCTCGCCCTCGTGCGATTCTGATTCGGCGGGCGCTTGAGATTGTTGGTTAGCATGATCGCGCCGGTCGCCAAGCATGATCATCTCGCCGGCAACGATCTCGATGCTCGTGTGCTTAACGCCTTCTTTATCGTCCCAGCGGCGGGTTTGCAGGCGTCCGTCAATGTAGACCTGCTTGCCCTTCACGAGATATTGCTTGCACGTTTCGGCAAGGTTGCCGAAGGCGACAATATTGAACCATTCGGTTTCGCTATGACGCTCGCCATCGGTGGAACTCCACGAGCGGCTGACCGCCACCGTAAACGTGGTCACCGGTTTGCCGGAGGGCGTGTAACGCATCTCCGGTTCGCGCCCCAAGTGACCGATAATCTGAACCTTATTCAATCCTCGGCTCATATCATTCTCCTTGTTTACAAACTCCATCCATTCGAGTTTTCGACAACAAATTATGAAACAGCAACAAGCATGTGACGCATCACCGGTTCAAGGAAGCGGATATTTCGTTCCAGTTCGCCGGTCGTCTTCGGTTCGAGCGTCAGGTTGAGCAGGACGTACTGTCCTTCGCGCTGTTTGCGGATGGGATACGCCAGCCTGCGGCGACCCCAAACATCCACTTTGTCTACGGTTCCGCCGGATTCAGTGACCCAGCCTTGAACGCGTTCAACCGCGCCTTTAAAAGCGGTCTCATCCAGTTCGGGCTGGATGATGCAGACCAATTCATAGTTTCGCATGAGGGAATTCCTCCTTTCCATGGGATTGCTCCCGTTCAAACCGTCGGTCCACCGGGAGCGGAAAGGCACATACACTTGCGTGCGTACCTGTTTTCGAGCGGGCGGAGTTTATCACAGGTGTCGGGAAATGTGGAGGGTATAATTCAAAGAGAAACACGCAAGCAAGTAGACACGTAAACAAGTAGACACGTAAACAAGTAGGCATGTAGACAAGTAAACACGTAATGAGGCATGGAATGTTTGAACTCCCCGACGATGAAATTATAGAGTTATCCAAAGAGCATGTTTTTTACACGTGGTCGGCGCAGGCAAAAGTTAATCCGCTCGCGGTCAAGCGCGCCAAAGGCGTCTATTTTTGGGACGTGGACGACAAACGCTACCTCGATTTCAACTCGATGACGATGTGCGTCAACATCGGTCACGGCGACGAGCGCATCATCAAAGCCATGCAGGCACAGGCGGCAGAACTTCCCTACGCCGCACCCGGCATGACCACGAAAATCCGCGCGCTTGCCGCCAAAACAGTGGCGAATATCACCCCGCATCAAGCCCTGACGAAGATTCTCTTCACCCTCGGCGGCGCAGACGCCAACGAGAACGCGATCAAACTAGCGCGCGGCTACACGCGGCGTCACAAAATTTTGACGCGCTACCGGTCTTACCACGGGGCGACTGCCGGCGCGATGGCGGCGACCGGCGACCCCCGCCGCGTCGCGTGGGAGCCGAACTTGATGACCGGCATCGTCCACTTCCTCGACCCGTATCGTTATCGCTCCACCTTCCACCGCACGAACGCGGACATTTCCGAAGAGGAGTTCACGCGCGATTATTTGAACCACCTCGAGGAGATCATCCTCTACGAGGGACCCGAATCCATCGCCGCGATTTTGATGGAGTCGGTCACCGGCACGAACGGAATCATCATCCCGCCAGATGGATACATGCAAGGCGTGCGCGCCCTCTGCGACAAATACGGCATCGTGATGATCGCCGACGAGGTGATGAGCGGCTTCGGTCGCACCGGCAAATGGTTTGCCATCGAACACTGGGACGTTGTGCCAGACATCATCACCATGGCAAAGGGACTCACCTCCGCCTACGCGCCGCTGGGCGCGGTGGCAATGAAGCCGGAGCTCGCCGCCGCGTTCAACGAGACGCCGTTCGAGAGCGGACTCACGTACACCTCCCATCCCATTTCGCTGGCGGCGGCGGTGGCGAACATCCGCGCGATGAAGGACGATCAGATTCCCCAACGCGTGGCAGGCATGGGTCCGGTGTTGAAGCGGATGTTGAACGATCTCGGCGAGGCGCATCCCTCCGTCGGCGAAGTCCGCTCGATCGGTCTATTCGGCATCCTTGAATTGGTCAAGAATCGAAAAACGAAAGAGCCGATGACGCCGTGGAACCAATCTTCGCCCGCGATGAACGCATTGAAAAAATATTGCCTCGATCACGGTTTATTTTTATACACACATTGGCATACGGTGTTGATCATCCCACCGTTGATCGTCACCGAAGAGCAATTGCGCGAGGGTTTTGAAGTTTTGGACAAGGCGCTGGAGATCACAGACAAAGAGACTGCGTGAGATGGATAACAAACCGCCCTTCGATCGTTCGTTGATTCCCCCGCTCATCTTTGGCGCATTTTCGATCTTCGGCATCTGCCTCGTGCTGGTACTTGCACGGCTCAGCGCGTTCCGCGGCGCGACGCCGGTCGAAGCCACCAACACGCCTTTCCAATTTGTGTTATTGGGAACCGAGCCGGGATTCACAACACTAACCCCCGAAGATACACCGACGCCCGAAACCGAGACTGCCGGAGAAGGCGAATCAGCAGAAGAAACAGCGACTAAAAAAACCACGCCCACCGAGCGACCCGGTCGCCCGCCGACGCGCACCGCTTCGTCAACTGCGGAGGACGACATCATCTCGATCGCCTCGCCGACGCGCACGCGCACCCCTCCCAGCCTGTCTACGCTGACGCCGACCACAGCCTCGAACGCGCCGTTGAATCCCGGCACATACGACGACACCGATCAACGCATCGACTACATCGGCAATTGGGTTTCACAGACCAACGTCAGCGGCGTAGAAAAAGGCACATTGCACGTTTCGACCACGTTGGACAACTCGGTGATGTTCCGTTTCATTGGCGAACAAGTGCGCATTTTTTATCAATCGGGTTCGAGTTTGGGAACCATCCGCATCAACCTCGACGGGCTTGAATACGACCTCGACGAATCGGCGGATGTCGTCACCCAAACCGAATGGGTCTCGCCTATGTTGCTCAACGGCACTCACATTTTGACGATCACCCATCTTTCGGGCGGCTCAGTGAATCTCGACATGGTCGTCATCCCCGATATTTTGAAAACCCCCACGCCCACCCCTTAACTTTTGCGAACCGTACCGCAAAGTTCACTTTGCGAAGCCCCTATTCTGCGAACAAACTCTCGATCTTCGCGCGCGCGACATACTCGCGGTATGCCGCCGTCTCTTCAAGGATTCCCCGCACGGCGACATACAATTCTTTTTGCAGATACGGGCCCGCTTCGCTATTTCCAGCGGATAGAAGAACCGCTTCGCCCTCCGATACGGCTGACACGTGACCCCCAGCCGATAGCCACTCCAAGCCGATTCGCGCCGCCTCGACGCGTTGCGCCGTCACGACTGCCAACTCGTTGACCGAAACCTTCCCGCCTTTGTTGTTGATTGCAAACTTTGCCATGCCTGCCAGCCGCGCGAGGAACTCATCCGTTTTTTCTTTTGTCGGCGGCACGGCGATCACAGAAACGATCTTCGGTTTGACGACTTCCAACGCGGCGCGCAACACGGCTGGCGAGGCGGGCGTTGTGTAAATCACCAATTCATCGGCGGGATACAACTCAAACCGCGACTTTCCCTTCGCTTTATCCGCTCCCTCCGCCCAAACGAGAACATCCGCCTGCAAAGAATGAATCCGACCAGTCTCCAATCGCCAGTCTCGAATCTCCAATCTCCGCTCTCGAACTTCAACCGCCTTTTCCTCAACAACGCGAAACTCCTCGAACGTCACCGCCGCTTGCTTCTCGCCGCGAAACGTCGAAGCGCGGACAGAATACGCGATGTCAATTCGGCTTCCCGTTTCTGGCAACTCCTCGCCCGCGCCTCCCCACCACAAAACGCTTTGCACGTTGTCTTCTTCATCGCCGACCGTCAAGCGCAAGTGTTCTTTCGTTTTGCCGATCTCCGCAACGGACTTCAGCGTCACGCCGCGCGTCGCAAACGTGAGTTTTGGATTCCCCGCGCCGAATGGAGCGAGCGCTTCAATCGTGTTGGCTAATTCGAGATTGATTTCATCCAAGCCAAGCCACGCGTCGATTTGAAGCATCGGCTCTTCGCGGATGATTTCTCCGAGTTGTTTTTCGATGGCTTTGCCGAGTCCTCTACGAAACGAAGCGAGATTTTCTTTTTGAAGCGACAGTCCCGCCGCCATGGGATGACCGCCAAAGCTCAAAAGCGATTCCTTTTGCAACGAGATCGCTTCGGTGATGTGCAATCCCTCAACTGAACGCGCCGAGCCGCGCAAAATTCCATCGTCCGATTCGGTGAGGAGCAGCGCGGGTTTGTGGTAACGGTCAACGAGGCGATTCGCTACGATCCCCACCACGCCGCCGGGCCAGTTGGAATGCGACAGCACGATCGCGGGTTCATTCAATAGTTCAGGATGTTCGCGCAGTTGCGCCTCCGCCGCCTCGGTGACTTGGCTCGTGAGCAAGCGGCGTTGCGCGTTGAGTCCTTCGATCTGCGCGGCAAGGACGCGGGCGCGGGATGGGTTATTGGTGATTAGTAATTCGACGGCTGGATTGGCGTCGCTGAGACGACCGAGGGCGTTCAAGCGCGGCGCGAACGTGAAGCCGATAGTTTCCTCGGTCAGCGATTCGAGATTCGTGTTCGAGAGCTCCGCCAACACTTTCAAGCCGAGGCGGTTTGTTTTTCGCAATTGCTGAATCCCTTTTTGCGCCAGTGAGCGCGTCTCGCCTTGAAGCAGGGCAACGTCGGCGATGAGTCCGAGGGCGACGAGGTCGAGGAGTGTACTGCCGACTTCAGTCAGCTGGCTGTGCCGACTAAAGTCGGCGGTACTGAGCAACGCTTCCGCGAGTTTGTATGCAACGCCAACCCCTGCAGGATTCTTGAGCGGATGATTCTCTGGCAACAATTTTGGATTGACAATCGCTTTCGCATTTGGGAGTGTTTCGCCCAGATCGTGATGGTCGGTGACGAGGACGTCCACGCCGCGCGAGTTGGCGTACTCGATCGCTTCGTGGGCGGTGATGCCTGTGTCGCATGTGATGAGGAGTTTGACTCCGCTATCGAGAATCGGCGTGAGCGATTCGATGTGAACGCCGTGACTCTCTTTGCCGCGAATGGGAATGTAATACACGACATCCGCTTCGAGGGATTGGAGCGTTTGCACAAGCAAAGCAGTGGATGTTTGCCCGTCCACGTCGAAGTCGCCCCAGACGCAAATTTTATTTTTTTGTTCGATGTGATGTTGGATGATTTCAACAGCTGTTTCAATGTTCGGGAACGGCGTGGAGGGAGTCTCTTCGGGGTGAAGGAACGCGCGGGCAGATTCGGGTGTGGCGATGCCGCGTCGGACGAGAGTCTGCTTGAGGAGGAGAGGCAGGTCGAGGTCCGCGAATGAAGCGGGGATGTCTACAGGATGAGGGTCAAGCCAGCGAGTCATTCGTCAAGTATCAGGGGTCGAGCATCACGTGTCAAGTTGAAGCGACTGCGCGGCGAGGACTTCGTTGAGCTCGCGCCTTCGTTCTTCCAAGTAAAGTTTATTCCCAACCCGTTCCAAAATGCCGACGCTTTCCTCGAGCAGGCGGCGCGCCTCGTCGAATTTGTTTTGCTTGCTGGCGATCTTCGCCAGGATTGCCAGCGAGTTGGCGATGTGCGCGTCGTGCCCGACCTGTTGATGAGAGTGGAGCGCGTCTTCCGCGTAGCGCGTCGCCTCGTCGAGTTGATCCGCCTGCATGGCAAACGACGCCAGCGACGTGGATGCCGCGCCGATCATTTCCAAGTTATCCATTTTTTGCGCCAGCGCGAGCGCGTGTTGCGCGCACGATTTTCCTTCCGCAAATTTGCCGAGGGCGTTGTAGGCTTCCGCCAGATTCGAGTTCGCGGTCATTTCGCCCCACGTCGAACCGACGGCTCGATATTCTTTCACCGCCCGCCTCCAAAATTTGACAACGCCGTTCAGGTCGCCCAAGCCAAAAGCCGCCGCGCCCGCGTAGACGAGCGTGTGCGCGTACGCGATGTGCGGACGCGTTTTCTCCAACGCGCGCATGGACTGTTTGCACCAATCCATCGCCTGCTGGTATTCGCCCAACCGAAACAGGAACGCGCCTGCCAATCCCATTGTCCTGCCTTTGACGATTTGATTTTCCTTCTTTGTGGATTTAACCGACTCAAGCCCTTTGACCGCGCTGAGCGCCAGGTCGCGTCCGTCGGCGTAAAGCCCTGCAAGATCGAATCCTTGCATGAACGAATCGGACATGTCATTGATCGTTTTCGTATCGCGCTTTTCAACGCCCCATTCCCACGCCATGCGAATATTGGATAAGTCGGCTAAGAACAGGGGCATGGCTTTTTGCGGTTGCCCGCCGAAAAATTCCCGCTCCAAGTCTTTGACGAAAGCGGTGAAATAACGCGCGTGCGCTTTGCGAGTCTGGTTGTAGAGCGCGTCGTTTTCGCGCAGGCGCATCGCCGCGTATTCGACCATCAGCGCGTGACGATGGTAGCGTCCGTTTTGGTTGCGATGAATGGCGGACGTATCCACGAGGCGCGTCAGCATTTGGAGGTCGGCGCCCGTCACGGCTTGAAAGGCTGGACGCGTGAATCCGCCGCGGAAGACAGCCTGCTTCTGAAAAACGATCTGTTCGTCGGGCGTGAGCAAATCCCAAAAGTGATCGAATACCGCGCGCATACTGCGATGGCGCAACGGCAGGTCTTGTTGCGTGGAGGCGAGCAGATCAAGATTGCGTTCGATCTCTCGCACGATCTCCCGCGCGGAAAGTCCACGCACCCATGCGGCGGAAAGTTCAAGGGCAAGCGGCGAACCGTCCACCAATTTGCACAAGCGCGCGATGTCGGCGAGTTCGTCGGCGTTGGGGTTGAAATCGGTTTTGATCTGGCGGGCGCGTTCAACGAAAAGTTTCGCGGCGGGCGATGAAGCCTCAGCGAAAGGAAGCCCACGCACCTCAAGAACCGTTTCGGCTTGGATGTTCAGCCGCGCGATCGAAGTGACCAGCATCTTTACCTGCGGCGCGGCGCGGAGCGTTTCGCCGATCCACTCGAGCGACGCGACGCCGATCAACTGCTCCATGTTGTCGAGAATCAGCAGAAGATTTTTATCGCGCAAAAATTCCTGCAACTCTTTTCCGCTCGCCGCGTTGATCTTGAGCGCGCTCGCAATTGCAAGGAACATCCCCTCGACATCTTTGACAGCGGCAAGCGGGACGAACCAAACGCCGTTGATGAATTGCTGGATGAGTCCCTGCGCGGCTTGCAGAGCCAAACGGGACTTGCCCACGCCTCCTTCCCCGGTCAGGCTGATGAGGCGACCTTCGGCATTTCCCAAGCGGACGCGGATCTCCGCCAGTTCGGCTTCACGCCCGATGAACGATGTCGCGCTCACTGGCAAATTATGCAAAGGCGCCTCGCCCGCTTTGCGAATCTGCTCGTAGAGCGCGGTCGTCTCTGCGGAGGGTTCGACGCCTAGTTCTTTTTCCAGGATGCGGCGGCAGGTTTGATATTGCGCCAGCGCGGCGGAGCGTTGTCCCGCGCGGGCGAGCGCCGACATGCGTTGACGATGCGCCTCTTCGCGCCACGAGTCAAACGACAGCAAGCGCGCGGTCGCTTCGAGCGCGGCGGGAAAATTGGCGCGGCTCAACTCGATTTCAGCGAGACGATGCAGAGCTTGCAGCGTCAACTCGCGCAGGCGGGCGCGTTCGCTCAACATCCAATCTTCAAAGTCGGGCGCGTCGCGGAGGTGGAAGCCTTCGAGGAAGTCGCCGCGGTAGAGGCGCAGAGAATCTGTCAGGATAACTGAAGCAGGCTCCCCGTCGAGAGAAGACGCGGAGCGGAGGGCGGATTCAAATTCCACCGAGTCGACGAATCCATTTCCTGTAAATTCAACCGAGTCGCGGGTGATGGTCAGCTCGTCGTCGAAAAATTTTTTCAGGTTGGCAAGCGCCTGGCGCAAATTATTTTTCGCATCCGCATCGGACATCTCGCCCCAGAGCAGGGAGGCGAGTTTGTCGCGGCTGTGCAGGCGGCGGGTAACGGCGAGATACGCCAGCAAAGCGGGGACTTTGTTGGAGATGAAGTTGGTGATGGGCGTGTTGTTGCGCGTGATTTGCGGCGCGCCCAGGTAGGACAAACTTAAGTTTGTCTTACCACGCGCCGAGGTCGGGATTGACATACGTGAACTTCCAATCCTTCCATTCCTTCGCCAGCCCCGCTTTGACGGGGTTGTTCAAAATGTAAAGAATAATCCTTTCCATTTCTCCTTCATCGCGGACATAGTGATCGTAATATTCGTGATGCCAGAACTTGCCCGAACGGTTGAGCGCCAGATTGCAATAGCGGGCAGTGCGACCTTTGAGCAGGCGCATAATTTCGGCGACAGGGGAGATGGCGCTTGGCATACTGGAGGGCGGAAATTTTTCGATAGGCGACTGGATGAGCAGGTGAACGTGATTGGGCATGACGCAATAAGCGTAGAGTTCGTAATGATGACTGGCTGCCTGATGAATTTGATCCACAAGGATTTGCGCGACCGATTCTTCTTTGAGCCAGTCGTGTCCATGCTCGCAACGGTCGAGCCATTTATCGTAATGCCCGAAGTATTTTTTCTGAATCTCATATCGCGCGGCGGGCGTTTTGGCGGCGCGTAACTCTTCTTCGCGTTTTCCTTTTAATTCGGCTGTGACGGCAGGCGGGATTGAATCCACGAGGTTGAAGGTGATGAATAGCGGGTTGTTCTGCGGGTGGATGTGCGGCAGTTTGCGGCGATAGTAGATGGTCTCTGGCATGGCGGTTCTCTTTTTGCAAACTGAGGTTTGCGGCACGGCAGTACGACGAACTTCAGTTCGTTTTTGGGGCAACAAGTGCAAACTAAAGTTTGCAGTACGGTAGCAGGCGCAAACTGAGGTTTGCGGTACTGGGGGAAAATAAATGATTTCTAAACGATGGTTTTCTACAATGGCAGTAAGAATAGCATAAAAGGAAGCGATTTTCCATGCCTGATTTGAGTCCGCCGCGTTACCGTCACTTTGTCCTGCGATTGTGGGAGGAGCGCGATGCGGAGGGACGCCATGCTGTGTGGCGGTTCAGTTTGCAGGATTCGCAAAAGGAGGCGCGTATCGGGTTCAAAAATTTGGAAGAACTTGTAGCGTTTCTCGAACAGTGGATGAAAGATTCATCCGAAAATAATTCGACCGAAAGGGATAATTTCTCATGTTCATAAACCTGCTTGTCTTGCTCATTGTTCTGGCAATTACTTTTTTCTTCGGCAAGCTCACGTACCGCGCCGTCAAAGCCCAGCGGATGTGGGTGAAGATCCTCGGCGGGTTGGGCGCGGGACTGCTGACCCTCGTCTTTGCCGCGCTCTCGTTTTGGGGCATCAAGGGAATGATGACGGTCTACTCCCCGAAAGTTTCCGCCGCGCCCGATTTGAAAGTGGACGCGACGCCCGAACAGATCGCGCGCGGCGAGTACATCGCCAGCATCGGATGTGTGGGCTGTCATGGCGTGAATCAGGCGTTCCCGCTAACTGGTGGATGGAATATGGCGGCGGACGAAGGCTTCGGTTTCATGGGTCAAGCCGCGACCGAGAATCTCACCCCTGGCGGAAAACTTGCGAATTACACCGACGGCGAAATCTTCCGCGCCATCCGCTACGGTGTGGACAAGGACGGGAATCTGCTGTTGATAATGTCCTCGCTTTCGTACCGCGAGTTGAGCGACGACGACATCGAAGCGGTCATTGCCTATCTACGGAGTCAACCCGCCGAAGCATCCGACGCGCCGACGGGTGATAAACTCAACTTCCTCGGCATGATCATCATGGGGTCGGGAATGTTCCCCACGCCCGCGCCCGCCGCAAGTTCGATTGACGCGCCGCCCGCAGGCGCGACTCCCGAATATGGGAAGTACGTCGCCACTGTCGGCGATTGCCGCGGCTGTCACGGCTCAAACATGGAAGGGACGCCCGCATCTTCATTTGGACCCGCCATCCCCAACCCGCGCGTTTTTGTCGGCACAATCACGCTTGAAGAGTTCGTCCAAACCATGCGGACGGGCGCGCGCCCCGACGGGACGCCCTTCACCGATGCGATGCCCTGGCAATCCGCCGCGCAGATGACCAATGACGATCTCGCCGCGTTGTATGCGTATCTGACAGCGGAGCCGTAAGATTTTTACTCATAAGAAGGAAAAATGAAAAAAGTTTTCAAATGGATCGGTATCGTTCTGGGTTCGTTGATCGGTTTGATTCTCATTGCGGGAGTCGTGATGTATCTCAGAGGAACTTCCAAGATGAACAAGGTTTATACCGTCGAGCCGTCTAATCTCACATTGCCCACCGACGCGGAAAGTATTGAGTATGGCAAGCATCGGGCAGAGACGCTGTGCGCGGGGTGTCACGGCGCTGATCTGAGTGGAATCGAAAATTGGTTCGACGCGCCGCCCATTGGAAGAATCGATTCGGCGAACCTGACTTCGGGCGAGGGCGGGCTCGGAGATGATTTCACGACGGAAGATTATGTCCGCGCGATTCGACATGGCATCAATAAAGAAGGCAAGCCAATTTTTATGGTCGCGGTTCCTTCCACAGCACAACTCAGCGACGAGGATCTGGCGGCGATCATCGCTTATCTCAAAACAATCCCGCCAGTGGATCATACTCTTCAAGCGAAACACTTCACGCCGCTGGGATACATCATGGCTGGAGCGGGAGCGCTAGGCGACCTGCCTGCTGAAGTGGTGAGCCACGACGCCCATGTCACCGCGCCTGAACGCGCGGCGACGGTTGAATACGGCGAATATCTCGTCAACACCAATGATTGCCGTGTCTGTCATGGACAACAACTCAACGGAGGAAAATCTCCCGACCCGACCGCGGACTGGATCTCGCCTAACCTCACTCCAGGCGGCGAGCTTGGGTTTTGGACCGAAGAACAATTCAACACCGCCATCCAAACGGGCGTTACGCCGAGCGGACACCAATTGAACGAAAACATGCCGTGGGAGATATACCGCAATTTCTATGATTATGAATTGAAAGCGGTTTGGTTGTATTTGCAATCGCTTCCAAGTTTGCCGCAGTACACAAAATAGAACTGCCACTAAAACAAAACGGAGCAATCTCTGCTAGAGATTGCTCCGTTTTGTTGTCTTATCGTCCTCGTTATGCGATGTCGCGAGATTTATCTCGCCTGGCAAAGCGGCATGAATGTCGCGCTACGGGAAGAAAATCTCTTCGATCCTCTTCTCGAACAATTTGGCGATCTTGAACGCCAGCGGCAGGCTGGGATCGTATTTTCCCGTCTCGATGGCGTTGACCGTTTGGCGCGAGACGTTGAGTTTGTCGGCAAGGTCGGCTTGCGACCAATCGCGTTCGGCGCGCAGGACTTTCAACCGGTTCTTCATTGATACCTTCTGTTGAAATATCCGAAACCGAGTCCCCACAGCGCGAACATCATCGGCAGAACAAGGACGGTCGGGAATTCAGGAAAGCCGATTCCTTCCAGAAACCCATAACTGAATGTGATCAATCCTGTGGCAACTGCCGAGAACATGACCGCGTTGGATTGTACTCTTTGTACCAGTTCGTCGCTATCCCGTAATACGCGCATAATGGCGATAACAACGAAGATGATCGGGATAACGGGAAGCAAGACCACAACAATTTTTGCGGCTTGCGGCAGTTCGATGTTATTCAAAACCGTCACACTGGCGATCAGCACAAAGATGTATGCCGCCATTGCAATTCCAAATTCTTTAAAATAACGCTTCATGATCTGTTTTTGATTCATTTTTTATCCCCTTCCGAATTCCCATCTTCATCTTGCTTAGATTGCGCGGCTGAAAATGCAAAGCCCAGCGCAACGCCGATGGCGATACCGATTCCAAAATTATCCATGGCTATCCCAATGGCTACGCCGATGGCAATCCCCATTGCAAAACCTGCGCCTACCTTCTTATTTTTCATTTTATCCTCCGGTTTCTATGTAAAGCATACTTGACTTCCGACAGTATAAAATATCCTTGACTAAATGTCAAGGATATTTGACATCAGGTTTCTACTTACAACGGCTCGAACCGCGCGGTGAAATGACGCAACAACTCCGGCGCGTACGTCAATTGATAGCCGCGCAATTCATTCGCGCGGCTTTTTATTTTTATCAACGTCTCCGCCACATAATCGAAATGGCTCTGTGTGTACACGCGGCGCGGGATCGTCAAACGCAGTAACTCCAACGCGGGGTAGTGCCAGGCGTTATCTTCCGGGTCAAGATACGCAAACATCACCGAGCCAATTTCAACGCCGCGAATGCCGCCTTCGCGATACAGTTCCACGCCGAGCGCTTGCGCGGGGAATTCATAATTGGGGATGTGCGGTAAGAGTTGATTCGCCACCACGTATACGGCGTGCCCGCCAGCGGGTTGAATGGTGGGGATGCCGGAGTTGTTGAGACGGGTAGACAGGTATAACGTCTGACCGACGCGATAGGCAAGGTAGGATTCATCCAAACCTTCGAAGAGTCCGACCGCCATAGCATCGAGGTCGCGCCCGGTGAGTCCGCCATAGGTAGGGAAACCTTCGCGCAAGATCAATTCGTTCTTGATATTTTGAAATAACGCTTCATCGTTCACGCACAACAAGCCGCCCATATTGACGATGGCGTCCTTCTTCGCGGACATGCACATGCCGTCGGCAAGCGCGAACATCTCACGCGCAATTTCTTTTACGGATTTATTCCGATAGCCATCCTCGCGCTGTTGGATGAAGTAACAGTTCTCGGCGTAACGAGCCGCGTCAATGACGAAGGGGATGCCTGCCTCGCGATAGACAGCGGATACACTCTTGAGATTTTCCATCGAGACCGGCTGTCCGCCGCCCGCGTTATTCGTAACCGTGATCATCCCGAACGGGATTTGTTCACGCCCATACTTTGCGATGAAGGCTTTGAGTTTGGCAACATCCATGTTGCCTTTGAAGGGATGCGGGCTCGCGGGGTCGGCGGCTTCGTCAATGACGAGGTTCGTCGGATACCCGCCGCGCGCGCGGATGTTGGCATCAGTGGTATCGAAGTGCATGTTGCTTGGAATGTATTGGTCTGGCTTGACCAAACACGCGGACAAAATATTTTCGGCGGCGCGTCCCTGATGCGTGGGGACAAAGTACTTGAAGCCGAAAATATCCTCAACCGCGTCTTTGAGCCGTTGATACGAGCGCGCCCCCGCATATGACTCGTCGCCGCGCATGAGCGCCGCCCACTGTTCCTGACTCATCGCGCCGGTGCCTGAGTCGGTCAGCAAGTCAATGAAAATATCTTCGGCTTTGAGGGCAAACAGATTGTAGCCCGCCTCTTTGAGTTTGACTTCGCGTTCCTCACGCGGAATCAGGCGGATCGGTTCCGTAACTTTGATACGAAACGGTTCGGGTGGATGGATGGCAGTCATTTTTTCTCCTAAATTTGATGTGTGTCAAATCTTGGGTAGCGAGCCTGGCGCGTATTCCCCCATTTTGCCATTCGGTCTCCAATGACGGGTCTATTCTACAACCAAATCGAGAGTTGGCAAACTCGCTCGGCGCGCAGGAGAGGCGAGAAGAGTATGTAAGAATTCTTCTTTGCCATAGAGATCACTGAGCCCATAAAGAGAAAAACTCAAAATCTCTGTGCGCCCTGTGGCTCACGCATCAACTTCGCCGCTCCCGGCGCGTTGCTTTTGAGGATCAACGCCGTCTAGGATACTGATGTCAGTGGTATCATTGTCGGACAAATTCAGCACAGGTTAGAGGTTTTCATGTTCCGTTTTTTCAAGAAGCGCGAAGAGGTCTTCCATAAACTGATACAAGAGCAGGCGGCGACCACCTACGAGGGGCTAAAACTGCTCGTCAAATATTTAGAGTTGCCGGCGTCCGAAATCGCCGAGCAACTGTCCCTGAAGGAAAAAGAAGCGGATGAAACCCGCCGCATCCTGATTGACGAGTTGAACCGCACCTTCGTCACGCCGTTCGACCGCGAGGACATCTTCTCGCTCTCGCGCTCGATTGACGATGTGATTGATTACGCCGACAGCACCGTCAGTGAGATGGCGATCCTCAACGTCAAGCCCACCCCATACATGACGCGCATGGCTACCCTATTGAAAGAAGCCGCGTATGAAATCCATCAGGCGGTATTGCGCTTGCAGAAAAACCCGTCCGTTGCCATTGATCATGCCCAACGCGCCAAAGCGCTCGAAAATCGAGTGGAGGGCGTCTATCGCGAAGCCATCGCGGATCTGTTCAGGGGACCCGAGGATGTCCATCACATCGTGGAAATGCTCAAACTTCGCGAGGTCTACCGCCACCTTTCGAACGCCGCCGACCGGGGAGACGAAGCGGGAAATATCATCGCAGATATTGTCGTAAAGAAAACATAGCCATTCATGTCCAGCGATCTCCTCATTGTTATCGCGCTGGCGTTGCTATTCAGTTTCCTGAATGGAGTCCGCGACGCCGCGAACATCGTCGCCACCATGATCTCCTCACGCGCGTTCGCGCCGCGCACGGCATTAGCGATCGCCGCGACCGCCGAATTTGCGGGTCCGTTTCTGTTTGGGGTTGGGGTGGCAAAGACTATCGGCGCGGATACCGTCGAAGCCGGGGCGTTGACGCTCACCGTGATCATCGCGGCGTTGCTCGGCGCGATCGTTTGGAATATATTGAACGGCTATTTCGGGATCCCCGGCAGTTCATCGCACACATTGATAGGCGGAATTGTCGGCGCGGTGGCGATCGCGGCAGGATGGGGAGAAATCAAATTGCCCGGCTTGACCAAAGTTTTGCTGGCGCTATTCACGTATCCGATCATCGGCTTCGCGGTGGGATTTGTTTTCACGCGCGTGATCTATTTTTTGGCGCGGAACGCAACTCCACGGATCAATGATTTTTTTAAACGGAGCCAATTGATAACAGCGATCATCCTCGGGTTGAGTCACGGCACGAACGACGCGCAAAAATCTATGGGGATCATCGCGCTTGGACTGGTCATCAGCGGCTCGCTGAAAACATTCGAGGTGCCGCTCTGGGTCACCGTTGCGAGCGCGGCGGCAATGGCGACCGGCACCAGCCTCGGAGGCTGGCGGCTGATCCGCACCATCGGCGGAAAGTTCTATAAGATACGCCCGCTTCACAGTTTTTCAGCGCAACTGACGTCGAGCATTGTCATCCTCAGCGCGTCGCTATTTGGCGCGCCGGTCAGCACGTCGCATGTGGTAAGTTCAGCCATCATCGGCGTTGGCGCATCGGAACGATTCAGCAAAGTGCGCTGGAGCGTGACGGGCGATATCCTCACGGCATGGCTGGTCACCATCCCTGCCAGCGCAGCGCTCGCCGCCGGCTTCTATTGGTTGTTGAGTTTGATTTGAGGAAGTTGTAATTTTGTCAAGTTGAATTTCACTCGGCAACTTCAACGCATACACATAACATTACAAAATCAGCCTCCTAAAAATATCGCAATTAATTTATCCCTCCCCTTGCGTGAACGATTATGGTATAAAAACCTCGTCCCTGCTGTGCTCGTGATGTTGCCCTTCCGTTTTGAGCCAACAAGTTTCAAAAGGGTCTTTAACTCCTAAAGAAATAACGCGATAGGCCTGAGCCAAGGCGGCGTTTCTGGGTAGGGACCCACCTGCGAAAGCAGGTTCAAAACTTCGTAGCACACGGCATCGGCGGGGAATCGAATTGAAAAGACCTGACAGGTTTTCGAAAACCTGTCAGGTCTTTTTGTTTACTTGTGTTCGTCCAGCAGTTGAACTGCTGGACGAACTTTATTATGGCGCTTTATGAATTGCAATCGCCTCGCGCAGGCCTGATTCGAACGCGCCTTGAATCCACGCGTGATATAGCGAGGCATGTTCACCCGCAAAATGGATTCTCCCTTCGGGCTTGATTATTTCATCGTGAAGTAACGTTTGCTGACCAGGGTCGAACAATGCAAACGCGCCGCCTGCAAATTCATCGTCGTGCCACATCCACGACGTTCCCACCTCAAATTCTTTTGTGATCTGCGGATGAATCTCAGCGACATCATCAAGCGCTTGGACGATGCGGTCATCGGGTTTGAGCGAACCCCAACGCTGGGCATCCTCCGACCATGTGTAACTGGCAAGGATGACGCCGCGTCCCGTTTCGCGCCCGTGGTCGGGATAATACAAATTACGAATCGGCAAATCGGTCATTGTGCCACCGCCAAAGATTCCGTCGTCTTCCTCCCAGAATCTGCGTTTGCATTGAAATAGAATCTTTGCCGATGCGTCGTAATGCAGTTGGCGGATGGCACGGTTTTTTGCACGCGCAAACGGTTTCAAAACTTCCACATGCCTCAGCACTGGGAATGGAACAGTGATAATGGCGTAATCGCCTTTCTCTTCAAATCGTCCCGCTTGAGTTTGGTAATGGACAGTCACATCTGTCGGCGATTGGTCAATAGCGATCATCTTCGCGCCGAAGCGGATATTCTCCTTGAGTTCAGGCAAAAACGCATGAGGCAGGCGATCTGTGCCGCCATCGAGTTCGATCATGTTGGTGTAATAGTTGCCCGAATCCTCACGGAACAATTCGAGGAACGATGAATTCATCACCGACTCTTGATTCGCAAGCAAGCCGAACATTTCGATCATCCCCTCCGACCAGCCGTTCAACTCCAAAAACTCACGCGTGGAATATTGGTCATATTTTGCGACAATTTCTTCCCATGCCTTGTCGCCGTCACGTTCGAGCAGGTCAAGCAAAGGCTTGAGCGCGGCTTCATACATCATCCCTGCCGTTTTTCCCTTTTCTTTTTCAGAGACATCGAACCCAAGCAGTGACGGGTCCTTCGCCGCCTCCGCCGCACGGACTTTCCTCCCGCCCATGTAATAGAACGCGTTTGGGTTGTCCATGGTGAATTCGTTTGTTTTCAACCGAAATTTCTCGACGTATGCCATTGTCAGCGTATGCGCGCGGGGAATCCGCATCGCGCCGACTTCAGCGTATAAGCCCTCCGTGAACGGATCGCGCAAGGTGTAGACGCGTCCGCCGACGCGTTGCTGTGCTTCGAGAATGATCGGGGTGTGACCAGCGCGTCTTAGTTCGTACCCAGCCGAAAGTCCCGCGAGACCCGCCCCCACGATGACGACGCGCTTCGGCTTGCCGTCTCCAAATTTTTTCACGATTCCCTGTTTCACCACGTCAACGTGATCTTGAATCGAATATGCGGATTGCATTGAAGCCTCCAAATGTGGATGTGGTCGAATCTTATCGAATATGTCTTCATTTTTCAATCACCAAATTGCCGCTTGACAAAGGCTTGCCGTGAGAATACAATCGCCGCCATTAACAACTGAATATTCGGAGATTTAGCGGCTGGGTCTTACCCGTCATTGCGAGGCTTTGAAAAAGCCGAAGCAATCCCCAACAAACACAGGAGATTGCTTCGTCGGCTGAAAGCCTCCTCGCAATGACATAAAAGACCACGAGGTGGAGGTTCTGTCTCGCGAGAGACATGCTAATCCCTCACCCCCTTCCCTCTCCCGAGGGGAGAGGGTGAAGCGGAAAACATCGGATAGATCAGCGGATGCCTCTGGAGTTTGTCACAGACTCCTTTCTCCCTTCCGAAGAAAGCGCACGGCAACGAGTTTAAAAAAACTCTGTTGCTCACCCGAAAACCAGAGAGCGATCTGTGGGACAAGGGAGCGCGGTGATACAGGTGGATTCCATCTGTTTGTATTTGGAAGGGCTGTCTTTTTTAATGCTGAGTCGTTAACAGGCATGCCCACGCATGCCTGTTTTGTTTTCCCTCACCCTGCCCTCTCCCAAAGGGAGAGGGGACGACTCCCTTCCCCCTTTGGGGGAAGGGCTGGGGATGAGGGAGAGCAAGAATCGGGTCGGCAGATGGAAGCGATGTTCATAGAATACAATCAAAAGGAGCAGCTATGAACACAGACTTCAAACAATCATCCGAAGATTACCTGCGCATCGAGCAGGCGATCCTGTACCTTGAAAACCATTACAAAGACCAGCCAAGCCTCGAGCAGGTCGCGTCGAACGTCGGGTTGAGCGAATATCACTTCCAGCGACTGTTCACACGTTGGGCGGGGGTCAGCCCGAAGCGATTCCTGCAATTTGTGACGAAGGAAAACGCCAAGGAACTGCTCGACAAATCGGAGAATCTACTGGACACCACGCATCAAATCGGACTGTCGAGTCTGGGTCGCCTCCATGATTTATTTATCGCCACTGAGGCGGTGACGCCAGGCGAGTACAAATCCAAGGGCGAAGGTGTGACGATTCGATACGGAATCCATCTGACGCCGTTCGGCAAATGCCTGATCGGACTCACCGAACGAGGGATTTGTCACCTCGGTTTCGTGCAGGGAAGCGAAGGCGAAGCGATTGACAACCTCGTCAACGACTGGAAAGAGGCGAAGATGGTCGAGGACTATCGAGCCACCGCCGCGCTTGTCGGTCCGATCTTCGATTTGCAATTCAGCCCTCGCATCAAACCGCTGACGTTACACCTGCGCGGCACGAACTTCCAGTTGAAGGTGTGGGAGGCGTTATTGCAGATTCCAGCGGGCGCGGTGACCACGTACGAGGGCATCGCGGCGAGAATCGGTAAACCGAGGGCGACGCGTGCAGTCGGAACTGCCGTTGGACACAACCCGATTGCGGTTTTGATTCCATGCCATCGCGTGGTCCGCAAGGCTGGCGAGTTTGGAAAGTATCGTTATGGCGATTTGAGAAAGAAGGCGTTGTTGGCGTACGAGAATGTCATTGCGAGCCCGTAGGGCGAAACAATCTTTTGGGTTGAGGAGATTGCTTCGTCGCAACGAGCGCTCCTCGCAATGACATGAAAAAATGGAGATGAATGAAAACAAAAATATGGATTGCTTTGATCGCGTTATACATTGTGTGGGGTTCGACCTATCTTGCGATTCGGTTCGCGGTGGAGACGATTCCGCCCTTTCTGCAGGCAGGGTTGCGATTTTTTATCTCAGGCTTGATCCTCGTCCTTTGGCGACGCGCGGCGGGAGATGAAATGCCGACGCGTGTGCAATGGAAATCGGTTGCGATCATCGGCACGTTGCTGTTACTCGGCGGGAACGGACTCGTTTCCTTTGCCGAACAGCGCATCCCCTCGGGCATCGCGGCGCTGATCGTCGGCACGGTCCCGTTATGGCTGGTGCTCATCGAAGCGCTGCGCCCGCGCGGAGTCAAACCGACGGCGTTATCCCTGATCGGCTTGGCAGTCGGGTTCATCGGTATTTATCTGCTCGTCGGTCCATCCGAGTTCACGGGCGGATTGCACTTCGACACGATCGGCACAGTCGCGGTGATATTCGCTTCGTTTTTGTGGTCGCTTGGGTCCATTTACAGCCGCAGCGCGGACGTGCCTAAGTCCGCGTTGATGACGACGGGGGCGGAGATGCTCGCGGGAAGCGTGCCGATCTTTTTGGCGAGTCTCGCGCTGGGCGAATGGCAGACGTTCAACCTCGCGCAAGTTTCGACTCAATCATGGCTCGGACTTCTCTACCTCATCGCGTTCGGTTCGATGATCGGATTCGTCGCGTACATTTGGCTGTTGCAGAACGCGCCGCTGTCGCTCGTGGCGACGTACGCGTATGTCAATCCGTTGGTGGCGGTGTTGCTCGGCGCGTGGTTCGCCAATGAAGCGCTGACGCCGCGCGTCCTCGTCGCCGCGGGAATCATCGTCGGGTCGGTAGTCTTCATCAATTGGGCGAGGCAGGTAAAAGTCAAGACCGAACCGTTGCAGTCCGCGTCGAGCGGAGAATAAATCACTCAGTGCGTCGCACCACACGCGACAAGAGGCTTCATCATCTTTCAAGTGCGACGCACCCTCACACGTGGCGCGGGATGGCATCCCGCTTGCAGTTGAATGGGCGGGATAACATCCCGCCCCACGAAAAATAAAAAGGAGAAAAAATGGATAACAAGGATTTGATCAAGAAAGTAAAAGAAGATGAAGTGAAATTTCTTTCGCTGCAGTTTTCGGATGTGACGGGCGCAGTGAAGAGCGTGGATATGCCCGTGCGACATCTCGAGGACGCGTTGAAAGATGGCGTGTGGTTCGACGGTTCGTCGGTGGAAGGATTTGCGCGCATTCAGGAAAGCGATATGCGACTGATCATTGATCCCGACACGTACGCGGTGTTGCCGTGGTCGGCGGCAGATTCAAAACGGGCGCGCGTGTTCTGCGATATTTTCATGCCGAACGGCGATCCGTTCGAGGGCGATCCGCGCGGCACGTTGAAACGACAGTTGAAACGCATCGAAGAAAAAGGCTGGACGTACAATCTCGGACCCGAGCCTGAGTTCTTCCTCTTCAAAGGCACGAACGGACATGGCGTGCACCCCGTCCCGCACGACGCGGGTGGCTATTTCGATTTCTCGTCGTTCGATGAAGCGGTTGTCGTGCGCACCGCGTTGATGAGCGCGCTCGATGCGATGGGACTCGATGTGGAGGTCGGACATCATGAAGTTGCGCTCGGTCAGCACGAAATTGATTTCCGTTTTGCCGACGCGCTCAAAACCGCCGACAACGTGCTCACGTTGAAATACACTGTCAAAGCCATCGCCGCGCAGCACGGACTGACCGCCTCGTTCATGCCCAAGCCTGTCTTCGGCATCAACGGTTCGGGGATGCACTGCCATCAGAGTCTGTTCGATAACAAATCGGGAACAAATCTGTTCTTCGATAAAAACGACGAAGCACGTCTATCGGGACTTGCGTACGGATTCATCGCTGGACAGTTGGCTCACGCCCGCGCCTTAGCCGCCGTCGTCGCGCCGACGGTCAACTCGTACAAGCGACTCGTCCCAGGCTATGAAGCGCCCGTCTACATCGGTTGGGCTCAGCAGAACCGTTCGGCGTTGATTCGCATCCCGCGCTACACCGAAGGACGCGACAAAGCTGTGCGCGCCGAATTGCGTTTCCCCGATCCGTCGTCGAATCCGTATCTCGCGTTCACGGTCATGCTCGCCGCCGCGTTGGATGGAATCGAAAACAAGATGCAAGCGCCGAAGCCGCTCAACAACATCAACCTCTATCACCTCGATAAAGAAGACCGCGCCAAGATGGGCGTGGCAGAATTGCCAGGCTCGCTCGCCGAGGCGTTGACCGAACTCGACAAAGACGAAGTCGTCAAGTCCGCGTTGGGAGAAGTCACATACGAAGCTTTCTCCCGCGCCAAGTGGAACGAGTGGGATGACTTCCGTATGCGCGTGTCGGATTATGAGATCGAGAGGTATTTGGAGACGGCATAGACCCCCACCCAGCCTCCCCCAAATTCCGACTGAAGTTCGTCGGAATTTGGGGGAGGTGTCCGAAGGACGGAGGGGGTTGACCTCCTCGGGACTTTGTCCTGAGGAGGTCTTTGTTTTTCCGCGCGAACACAGTGAGTTTTGAGAAGAAATTACAATCCTTCCGCCTTGCGCGTGAGGGAGTTTGGATTTATGCTTGAGGACAAATGGGTAGTCAATCAAGGAAATAAGCCGAATGAACCAAGTTGTCATCGAAAACCCCGTCATAAATTCCCCTTTTGAAGAGCCGAAGCGGCATTTTCGCTTTACGGAAGATGGCATCACGGATGAGATCATTGAGGAACGCCGCATCAGCCAATATTTTGTGCCGATCCCCCGAGCAAAGAAAAAAAGCGCGAAACAGTTATCGTTTGAGACCGAATGGACAGCTGACCGCGTTGAAGAGAACAGGGACATTAACCGCATTCGTGAGCGGGTGGCAGTTTGGCGCAGGGGCGGATACGTAGGCATTACAAAAACAACCGCGCGATTATTGGAATACTGGAAACGCGAAGAGCGCGAACGAAGATTGTTCTTTTGCCAGATCGAGGCGCTGGAAACAGCAATCTGGATTACGGAGGTGGCATCGAAATACGGCGAAGCATGGGTAGAGAATCTGCTGCGCGACAAGAACGCGGAAGCGAACCCTTTGCTCTATCGCATCGCATTCAAAATGGCGACCGGCTCCGGCAAGACGGTCGTCATGGCGATGCTGATCGCCTGGCAGGCGTTGAACAAGATCGCCAATTCGCAAGATGCGCGCTTCTCGGATACGTTCCTGATCGTTACGCCAGGCATTACGATCAAAGACCGACTACGCGTTTTGTTTCCCAACGATCCGCAGAATTATTACAAACAGCATGACATTATCCCGCCTGATTTGCTTCCCGAATTGGATAAGGCGAAGTTTGTGATCACAAACTTCCACGCGTTCAAGTTGCGGGAATTGGTTGCGGCAGGCAAACTCACCAAACAACTGCTCAAGCAAAATAACGGCAATAATCCATTTGTCGAAACGCCCGACCAGATGGTGCGACGCGTTTGCCGGGAATTGGGAAATAAAAAGAACATCATTGTGATCAACGACGAGGCGCATCATTGCTACCGCCACAAGCCAAGCGAAGAGACTGAGAAATTGACTGGCGACGAACGTAAAGCGGCGAACCAGCGCGAAGAAGAAGCGCGTATCTGGATTTCGGGCATTGAAGCGGTTAAAGCAAAAATTGGGGTGAAGATCGTGTATGACCTGTCTGCTACGCCATTCTTTCTACGCGGGTCAGGTTATAACGAAGGAACACTCTTCCCATGGGTGGTCTCGGATTTCTCCCTGATCGATGCGATCGAGTCGGGAATCGTGAAGGTGCCGCGCGTGCCTGTGGCGGACGACTCCATGGTGGGCGAACAGCCTACCTATCGCGATTTGTGGCTGCGCATCCGCGAGCAACTTCCAACGCGGGGACGCAAGACTCAGGCGGAAACAGGCAGTCCAAAAATTCCTGTCGAATTGGAAGGCGCCCTGCAAAGCCTGTATAGCAACTACGAAAAGAAGTTCAAACAATGGGAACAAAATGAGGATGCGCGTGCGCGAGGGCTGACCCCGCCTGTTTTCATCGTGGTTTGCAACAATACAAACGTTTCCAAAATGGTCTTTGACTATATCGCGGGCTGGGACAAAGAATCGAAGAGCGGCGAGACGGTTCCCGTTCCGGGTAAACTGCCTTTGTTCAGCAACGTGGATAATGGACGGTGGCTGGCAAGACCAAACACGATTCTGATCGATAGCCAGCAATTGGAATCGGGCGAGGCAATGAGCGATGAATTTAAGAAGATCGCGGCGGCTGAGATCGAAGATTTCAAGGATGAATACCGCGTCCGTTTTCGCGGCCGAGACGCGGAAGATATTTCAGACGAAGATATCCTGCGGGAAGTGATGAACACAGTTGGCAAGCCCGGCAAGTTGGGCGAGAATATTCGCTGTGTGGTCTCGGTTTCGATGCTGACCGAAGGCTGGGACGCCAACACAGTGACCCACATCCTCGGCGTGCGGGCGTTTGGGACTCAATTGCTGTGCGAGCAGGTTGTCGGTCGGGGCTTGAGGCGGCGCAGTTACGCGGTCAACGCGGAGGGCAAGTTCGATGCCGAATATGCCGAAGTGTACGGCGTGCCGTTTTCGTTCATCCCCAGCGCGGGGTCGGAGAAGGATCCGCAGCCAGGTCCGACGCCGACGCGGGTGCGGGCGCTGGAAGATCGGGTCGCGTGCGAGATCACATTCCCAAGGGTCGTCGGTTATCGCTATAAATTCGAGGGTGAAACGTTGAGCGTCAAATTCACCGACGATTCGAAGATGTCCATCTCCACAGCGGATCTGCCGACTAAAACCGAGATGCAATCCATCGTCGGCGAATCGAGTTTTCATGAATTGTACGGATTGAAGGATGAACGCCTGCATACGGTGGATTTCCGTCTGGCGGCTTTGGCGATGGGAAAGTATTTCACCGAGGAGGGCAACGCCAGACCGTGGCTGTTTCCGCAATTGCTACGGGTTGTGCAGGAATGGCGCGAGAACTACCTGACCTGCAAGGACAACACCTTTCCGCAAATGCTTTTGTTGGCGGCGTTTGCTCATACTGCCGCAGAGAAGATCTATCAGGCGATCGTGGGGTCCAACGAAGGCGGACGGACTTTGCTCCCCATCCTGCGCCCATACGACACAGTCGGCTCGACGCGTTTCGTGGATTTCGATACCGCCCGCGATGTGTATCGCACACAGCCCGACAAGTCGCATGTTTCTCATGTGGTGTTAGACAGCGGCTGGGAGGCGAAACTGGCGGAAACGCTGGAAAGCATGGACGAGGTCGTCCATTACGTCAAAAACTTCCAACTGGGTTTTACCATTCCGTATACGTACAACGGCGAAGAAAAATCGTACTATCCCGATTATCTCATCCGCGTGGACGACGGTCATGGCGCGGAGGATTATTTGAACCTCCTAGTCGAAGTGAGCGGCGAACGCCGCAAAGATAAAGCCGCCAAAGTGGAAACCGCCCGCAACCTATGGATTCCCGCCATCAACAATCACGGCGGTTTCGGGCGCTGGGCGTTTTTGGAGATCGTTGACCCGTGGGACGCGAAGAAGACCATACGCGCGTTTTTACAGGGCAAAAAAGTGGACGGCGTCGCGCCGTTGTTCCAACAGTGAGCGGATACAATAAAAACATGTCCGCATCCATTCCGCCCACGCTGGCTCCTTTCTTTCAGGAATACGAGTTTGCAAAACTCGCCCCAGGGACCGCGGCGCCGTTGATCATCGAACGAACTCTGCAATTTGGGAGCCGCGCCGAGATTCGCTGGCTCTTCACCCAATATACCCGCCCTCAAATTACCGAGTGGTTCAGAAAATACGCCAAAGAAAGACTGCCGAATCCGCACCGCGCTTTTTGGAGAATCGTTTTGGAAATTCAAGAATGACGGCTTTGTTTTGGGATACGCTCACCGAGACCATGCGCCCCGTCTT
>WBZY01000111.1_pt1 | contig 86031 bp, 75 predicted proteins | sample 5204191 | NCBI WGS metagenome assembly WBZY01 (sample SAMN12344363, study PRJNA552823) | activated sludge metagenome | biome: Activated sludge suspended growth; feature: Anammox Sidestream; material: Wastewater; isolation source: activated sludge from anammox sidestream of wastewater treatment... | reverse complement strand
AGATTAAAAACTTTACTATCTGTCATGCGGTGTTTCCTTTGTTTTGTTGGTTGATCTGCCGAGATCCTCAACAACAGGTTACACCGCTTCCTTCTCCCTTGTCATACACCAGAAATAATCATAGCTCCAATTGGAATGGAATGACATTAAACAGCAGCCAGAAAATGTGTTACTTCATCCAGATCCCGCGTACGTTTCATTGGTGGCAGGCTTTGCCAGATTTGTTTGCCATACGATTTAGATACCAGACGCGGATCGCAAATCATCAGCACCCCTCGGTCGCTTTCATCCCGTATCAGGCGACCGGCTCCCTGTTTCAGGCTGATGATCGCATGAGGTAACTGGTATTCCATGAAGGCATTACGGCCTTCGCGGGTAAATTTCTCGATGCGTGCGGATAATACCGGATCATCCGGTGAAGCAAAGGGCAGCCGGTCGATGATGACCAGTGAAAGGGCATTTCCCTTTACATCGATACCCTCCCAGAAGGATTGGCTTCCCACCAGCACCGCATTACCCAGTTGGCGAAACTGATTCAGCAGAGCAGAGCGTGCTTCCTGTCCTTGTAACAACAGGGGAAATTCAAGCTGTTCCTGCTGAAAGGCAGCCTGCAGCAAATCATGGATCTGTTGCATATTGCGCAGACTGGTACACAGGATGAATGCTCGCCCCCGATTTGCTATGATGACCGGCAATACAGCCTGAACGATACTTTCAGTGTAGTGTGGTGTATTTGGATCGGGCAGCTGGGAAGGGACATAGAGTAACGCCTGCTCAGGAAAATCGAACGGGCTGTCCCAGTGGGCAGTTTTAGCCTCAAACAACCCCATCATCCGGTTGTAATGGGAAAAATCCTTTTTGACTGACAGAGTGGCAGAAGTGAATATCCAGGCGCGTGCGGAAGCATTGAGTTGTTTACTGAATGTTTCTGCAATGGATAGGGGAGTCATGTTGAATTGCATACTTTGACTGTAGGTTTCGATCCAGCAGATGAATTCCCGAGATTCAGAGTGTTCGTGCCACTGTCTGATCCGGTTGAGCAAGACCTGCGCCCGTAGCCAGCAGTTTTGCAACCCTTGCGAACGCACAGCCTGGGTTTCGAGCAATCCGGCCAGCAGGACCAATTTTTCCTGTAAGATCTGCCGTGCCTCACTGAAGCCAGGATAGCGTGCAGCGGAAGTGGAAGACATGCGTGTATGTTTCTCCACGATTGTCAGGTGTAAATCCAGTGTCGCTTTTCCGACCGCTGCCGTGGCATCGAACAGGGGAGCAAAATCTTTTGCCTCGAGTAATGCTTCAGTATCGATATCCCGCACCAGAACCTGTATCTGGCCGGTACTGACCGATTCGCCAAAAAACAGACTGGCGACTTCAGGTAACTGGTGTGCCTCATCAAATATCACGGTATTGCAGGCAGGCAGCAATTCGGAAAGACCCTCATCACGCAGCATGACATCAGCAAAGAACAGATGATGATTGACAACCACCATATCGGCCGATAGTGCCCGCTTGCGCGCTTCCATCACAAAGCACTGCCGGTAATGCGGACAATCCGATCCCAAACAGTTTTCCCGTGTGGAAGTAACATGCTGCCAGATGGCAGCTTGTTCCGGAACTTTGTCCAGCCCACTTTTATCACCGTGGCTGCTGGTACCAGCATAGCGTTCGATCAGATTGAGATACTTTACTTCAGTACGGCTGGCAAAGTGAATATGATCTGAATTCCGGGTACGTTCAAGATGATAATGACAGATATAGTTGGCACGTCCTTTCAGCAATGCGATAGTGACCGGTATTTTCAGAGCGGCACGCACGGTTGGGATATCGCGTTGAAAAAGCTGATCCTGTAACGTTTTGGTACCCGTCGATAAAATGACCTTCCCGCCCGATAACAAAGCCGGTACCAGATAGGCATAGGTTTTACCCGTACCTGTACCGGCCTCGGTAACCAGAACCTCCTGATTCTCTATGGCTTGCGCGATGGCCTGCGCCATCTCCAGTTGCTGGGTGCGGGGACGGTAGTCTGGTATATTCCGGGCAAGTAGCCCGTCAGCCGAGAAAACAGTATTGAGATCAGACATTGAAACAGTGGAAGTGCATAAAATAACTGATTGGTGTGAGTTTCCGGATATGCTTTATTCATCCCGGAACAAAATCGGGCTGTTACCTGAAAACATTCAAAATCAACAGCAACCAGGCCTTTGTTCCGGTCGAGCTTCCGGAAAAATTATCGGATAATAGCGCCTTTACAGAAAAGCATCTGCAAAAACTTCATTAAAGTTTTAGTCTTGAATGAATACACTTAAATTGTGCCTGATACTGTACGCCTGTCTGGTATTGCTGCCGGTCAGGGTCATGAGTGCAGACTCATCTCCTGCATCGAGTGAGCGCCAGCCGATTTATATCGAAGCAGATCACATCGACGGACATTACCAGCAAGAGATCGAAGCGATCGGCAATGTGCGTATGCGCCGTGGCGACCAGACATTGACGGCTGACCGGGTAAAATATTATCAGAGTAACGAGAATGTGGAAGTCGAGGGTAATGCACAACTCGAACGCCCGGATGATATTTTATGGGGCAGTTATCTGCAAATGAACCTGAATGACAACACAGGCCAATTGAGTGAGCCGCGATATCTTCAGAAAGATGGAAACGGGCGGGGTGATGGAAACCTGCTGCTGCTGGAAGGAGAAAATCAATACAGATTCAAGAAGGCACGCTATACCACCTGCCCCGAGGATGATCATGACTGGTACATCCTGGCAGATGATCTGGAAATCGATAAAGAAAAGAAAGTGGGAACCGCACGCCATGCCTCGGTTCGCTTCAAGGATGTGCCGATTCTATATGTGCCGTGGATGAATTTCTCTTTCGGCAATGAGCGGAAAACCGGATTTCTGTCTCCGATTATGGGTAACACCAGCAGAAGCGGGGTTGAGGTTTCTGTTCCTTTTTACTGGAATATTGCGCCCAACTATGATGCCACGATTACTCCGCGTCTCATGAGCCGACGTGGAGTGATGCTCAATAATGAATTTCGTTATATCGGACAGACACTCAATGGCCGGTTCTTACTCGATTATCTGCCGAATGATCTGGAAACCGATACTACTCGCTACGGCATGCAGCTCAATCACTTTCACAATCTGGGTGCGGGATGGTTTGGCATGATCAACTACAACAGTGCCTCGGATCGCAATTATTTTCGCGATTTGGGCAATAACATTCTCTTTACCTCCCAGACCAACTTGCTGCAACAGGGTTTTGCCAGTTATTTCAGAGAATTGGGTCGCAATGGCACGCTCACTTTCAGTACATTGCTGCAACAATTCCAGACCCTTCAGGACCCCAGAGCACCCATCATCTCGCCATTCAAAATCTTGCCGCGATTTACACTGAATGCGGCAAAAAGGAATGTATATGGCCTGGATTTTGATTTTGCCGGCAGCTTCACGCATTTTTCGCATTCAACCTTACCACATGGCCTGCGTACGACATTTCTTCCAGGCGTAAGCTTGCCGCTGGAAAATTCCTTTGGTTTTATCCGGCCGCGGGTATCACTGCACCATACCCGCTATGATCTGAATGAGCCGGCCAATCCGGCAGCAAATGATAAACATCTCAGCCGGACGGTACCGATATTCAGCTTCGACAGTGGGATAGTGCTGGAACGCGATACGACATTGGCGCGCGAGAATTTCGTTCAGACCATCGAACCACGTGTTTTCTATACCTATATTCCTTATAGAGATCAGCAGTTGTTGCCCAACTTCGATTCTGCTGAAATGGATTTCAGTTACCCTCAGTTATTTCTGGAAAGAAGGTTCAGCGGTGAAGACAGGATCAACGATGCCAATGAAATTACACTGGCAGTCAGTTCCCGTCTGATTCATTCAGCAACCGGTAATGAACGCCTACGTTTCTCGGCAGGGCAGAGAATCCGTTTCAGTGATCGCCGGGTGATACTCACTTCCCCTCAGGTCACGAGAGCAGGATCCGATTTCATCGCAGAGCTTTCCGGTGGGATCACACAGAATATCAAGACAGATACCGGGATACAGCTCAACCAGAATAATTTTCTGATCGAAAAAATACGTACCGGTATCAGCTATCGTCCGGCACCCGGAAAGGTTATCAATGCAGGTTATCGTTTTACTCGAGATGTTCTGGAACAGGTCGATCTTTCCACTCAATGGCCATTCCTGAAAAAATGGCAAGGTTTTGCAGCCATCAATTACTCGCTGAAAGATGACAAATTACTTGCCGGTCTGCTGGGTCTTGAGTATAACGCCTGCTGCTGGTCATTGAGATTTGTGACCAGCCATTTCACAACTGCGACACAGCGCACTTCGACCAATATTTTCGTTCAGCTGGAGTTGAACGATTTGATGAGAATCGGCACCAATCCGGTACGTGTGCTGCAACAGACCATTCCGGGTTATATGAGGACAGATTTGTAATGATCCAATTCAGCAGTGACAGGCGATTGAAATTCAGGAAATGCTGGCTGACCGGTATTTATGCCGTTTTTGCCACTGTGCTGGCAGCCGATGTTTTTGCCCAGAGTTCTTATTCGAGAGAGGATATTAAGCCGATCGACCGCATCGTAGCGGTTGTCAATGAAGAAGTCATCACTCAGCAGGAAATCAACGAGGTGTTGCAAAATACAGTTCAACAATTGCAGAGACAGAATACCCAGTTACCCCGCATGGAAATTCTGGAGAAACAACTGCTGGAGCGTTTGATTTTAAAACGTATACAACTGCAGCGTGCCAAGGAAATCGGATTGACGGTCAGTGATAATGATCTCGACCAGACTTTGCGCCGAATTATCCAGGATAACCATCTCACCATGGATGAATTCAGGCAGGTACTTCTCCAGGAAGGAACCGACATGAATCGGTTTCGTGAGGAAATTCGTGGTGAAATCCTGATGTCCCGACTGAAAGAACAGGAAGTCAACAGTCGTGTCAATGTCACAGAGAATGAAATCGATAATTTCCTGCAGAATCAAGCTAATTCACCTGCCGGTAATGAGGAATATCGTATTGCACATATCCTGGTGCAGATTTCGGAACAGATGGATGAGGCGCAAATCGAAGCCAGGCATAAACGTGCCGAGACCGCTTATGAAAGTCTCCGCCAGGGGGCAGATTTTGTGCGGGTATCTGCTGAATTTTCTGATGCACCGGATGCGATGCAGGGAGGAGAGCTTGGCTGGCGGCCACTGGGTCAACTGGGTTCACCATTTACTGAAATGCTGGTGAACATGCAACCGGGAGAGGTTACCCCGGTAGTACGAAGCCCAGTGGGTTTTCATATCCTTAAATTACTCGAACGCCGGCAGCAGGAACAAAAGGTGACGATCATCGAACAGACTCATGCACAGCATATTCTGATCAAGGTCAGCGAACTGGTTTCGGAGGAAGATGCTCATCAGTTGATCAATCAGCTCATGGAACGTATTCATAACGGTGCAGATTTCATGGATGTAGCCAAGGCACATTCGGAGGATGCCAGTGCATCTGCCGGAGGAGATTTAGGTTGGGTCTCGCCGGGAGATACCGTGCCTGAATTTGAACAGGCGATGAATGCGTTGTTGCCGGGGCAAGTCAGCCCGCCTGTGCGTACTCCTTTTGGCTGGCATTTGATCAAGGTCATCGAGCGACGCTCACAGGATGTGAGTGAACGCCAGCAACGGGAAGCGGCGCGCCATACCATACATGCGCGCAAGGCAGATGCCATTGTGCAGGAATGGTTGCAACAGCTCAGAGACCAGGCTTACGTGGAATATAAAGTTGAGGATAACTGATGCACTCCATTCATAAGCTGCCGAATATATTGACCGAATCGACGATATGACGCTTTCCTCCATAGCCAGACTGGTATTGACTGCGGGTGAGCCTGCCGGTATCGGCCCCGATTTATGTGTGCAGATTGCACAACGAAACTTGCCCTGTCGACTGACTGTCATTGCTGATCGTGATGTGCTCGATCAGCGCGCTGAAAAACTGAGGCTACCTTTGCAATTGCACGAGGATGATCCTGACAATGTTCAGCCTCACCGGGCCGGTCAATTATATGTACAGCATGTACCCGTCAACAGTCCGGTTGTGGCGGGCCAGCTCGATGTCAATAATGCCGCCTATGTACTGACGACACTGCGGCTTGCGGTTGAAGCCTGCACCACTCATGAAGCCGATGCCATGGTCACGGCACCCGTACATAAAGGCATTATCAGTGAATCAGGTATCCCTTTTTCCGGGCATACCGAGTACCTGTCCGAACTGACGAACAGCCACGCGGTCATGATGCTGGCAGGGGGGGGGATGCGAGTGACACTTGCCACTACCCACCTGCCTCTCAAGGATGTGCCTGCCGCTATTACACCGGAACGGCTGGAACAGAAACTGCGCATCATTCACCGCGATCTGGTAACACGTTTTGCCATTGAAAATCCACGTATTGCCGTAGCAGGGCTGAACCCCCATGCGGGAGAGTCCGGGCACCTCGGCCGGGAAGAAATCGACGTGATTATCCCGGTACTGGAAAAACTGCGTAATGACGGGATGAATCTGCTCGGCCCGTTACCGGCGGATACTTTGTTCAATCCCCTCAAACTCAAGGAATACGATTGTATCTTTGTCATGTACCATGATCAGGGATTGCCGGTACTCAAGCACGCCAGCTTTGGCCATGGTGTGAATATCAGTCTGGGAATGCCCATTATCCGTACTTCTGTCGATCATGGTACGGCACTGGAACTGGCAGGAACCGGGCAGGCTGATCCTGGCAGCATGAATACCGCCATTGAAACGGCACTGATGCTCATCGAAAAAACACACCGCGCCAGAAACGATCTGTCATAGCTGGAAATTTGAAGAAATTGGACCAGCAGACAGACGAGTCACTCAAAACCTATCCGGTAAACTGATATGCGGCATACCCCCCGCAAACGCTTCGGTCAGCATTTTCTGGTTGATACTTCTGTCATCGCAGCAATCGTTCATATCATTCACCCGGTGCGCGGTGATCGAATGATCGAAATCGGGCCGGGGCTGGGTGCGCTGACCAAGCCTCTGCTGAACGTCCTGGATGAACTTCAAGTCATTGAAATAGATCGTGATATCGTCGATTACCTGTCCCGTACTTATCCCGGTAAGCTGGTTATACACAATATCGATGCGCTGAAATTTGATTTCTCAGAATTGGGGGAGGGGCTACGGATCATCGGAAATCTGCCCTACAACATTTCCACGCCACTGCTGTTTCATCTTTCCCGCTTCAGCAGCCTGATTACTGATATGTACTTCATGCTGCAGCTCGAAGTGGTGGAACGAATGGTTGCACTGCCCTCCACACCGGATTACGGACGTTTGTCAATCATGTTGCAGAACCGGTTTGAAATGGAACAAATGCTGGTTGTGCCAGCGGAATCGTTTGACCCGCCTCCGCGAGTTCAGTCTGCCATTGTATGCATGCGCCCAAAAGCAGAACCGACTATTCCATTGAAACATGAACGACTGTTTGCCGAGCTGGTAAGCGCTGCATTCTCCCAGCGGCGTAAAACGTTGCGCAATACACTGCGTCATTATCTAACAGCCGATGATTTTGAACGGCTGGAAATCGATTCCGGATTGCGAGCCGAGAATTTATCGCTTGCGCAGTATGCGGCTATTACCACACAGGTCTATGAGAATAGCCAATAGCTGAGCAATTGCAATCAGGTAAAAGAAGTTTGCTTGTCTTCATGTGCCAGCAGCCACTGTTTACGATGAATTCCCCCCCCATAACCTGTCAGCTTGCCATTGGCGCCGATAACACGATGACAAGGGATAATGATTGAAATGGGATTCTGACCATTGGCCATACCCACTGCACGTGCGGCCTTGGGTAAGTGCAGGCGTTCTGCGATATTTTTATAACTGACAGTTTCACCATAGGGAATAGTGCTAAGTGATTGCCAAACCGCTTCCTGAAATGGTGTGCCAGTCGCTTTCATGGGCAGATCAAACTGAATCAGTTCCCCCGCGAAATAAGCATTCAACTGAGCAATCGCCCCTGCGAAAGGGGCGGCATCCTGCCGCCAGTCATCTGTCATGCGAGGCAGCAGTTTTTGTATCTCTATTTCCATATACACACCTGTGAGAAACTCGCCATCACTCGTGAGTAACAGTCGATCTACAGGACTTTCCAGAAAAGTATAATAGTTCATTGTCAACTCCTCGAATCTTCCCCGGTTTCATTTGATATAAGCAGAATGCCACAAAGGCCATGCAACAGACAATAATATCCACGCAGTTCTGATTCAAGTGATTTGAAAAGAGCCAGCAATAATCTGTAAAGCAGATCAGAAAGATAATCTGCCTTCCTCTTTCTATAGCGTCTATAGCGTTTCTTGCAATTAATTTTACATAATACACATAGAATCCTGATTTTCTATAGTTCTTGCCTCTGTAGATTCAAGCGGGGAGAGGGTTAGCAGTGAAATAACCAATGCTCCGATCATCATTTTTGCTGCGTTTTCTCCAGACTTCTTCAGGTAGTCCTCAAACACTTTTCTTCTTTCTTCTTTCTTTTCTGTAACCAGGTTACTCGCTGCAATTATTGCGCCTACATCTGCATTTAAGTAATCAGCCAATCGGAAACAGATTGCATCTGGCAGCCCATTTTTCCCTGATTTCGCTACCCGAATAAAGTTTTCTGTAATTCCCAGTACCTTTGCCAATTCTTTTTGTTTGCCGGCTTTTTTCTCGCCCATTTCGATGTAGGTTCTCATTTCCATTTTATAGTCCTCTTGACATTAGAATTTACTAATGCTAATTTTTTTACGTATGTTAGAAATTACTAATTAGTTAAAGTTTTCTAATATTACTGATCGTAATTCCGCAAGTCAAACAGGGTTATTTAGTGGAGGAGTAGAAATGCTTACAGAATCAGGTATTACGCCATATCCGGCACTTAATCAATTGTCATCAAAGTACGGTGTTTTTGGTTTTCTACTCCGCAACATTCGCCAGCCTGGTTACCACTTCGCAGCCCGCATCTACCTCTCCGCCCTTGACGACACAAACGCACTGCCGCCCGGTGAGATTTTCGCACTGCTATCTGTACTCGATTTTTGGTATTTGAACGTCAAAAACGGTTTGGTAGAGGAGGGGGGAGTGCGGGGGGACGCGAAGCGCCCGCACCCCCCCGAAAGACTTTACGTCCCAGTAACACGTAAAGTTAGTCTCATTTCGCGCACATTTTGTACTTTTTGATCTATGGAAATCTCTCCGGTTTTCGTCGATTACTTGACCATTCGTCAGGATCATATTGGGGGTGGTTTACCTGTCCTGAATGATGGTCGTGTTATTCGGGTTGATTTTGATGGTCAAGTTGAATGTTCTACCGATATTCGCTGTTCCATTGAGGGTTCTTATGATTCTCGTGTACAGGTTCGCTGCGATGGTTACTCTGTTGAATTTTCCGGGAACATTTCCCGGTATGGTCGTCGTGATAATTTGTTTGGGTACGACTGGTCTACTTCTATTCACCGTATAAACACGCTTCTCTCTGTTCATGGTTTGCCGCCTTTTACCTCTGGCCGGCTTTATGACTTTAAAGATGGTTCTCTTCAATATTCTGGCGCTCGTGTTTCCCGTATTGACCTGACTTGTAATTATTCCACTGGTTCTAAAGACTCAATGCATGCTGTCCTTTGTCACATGGCCGGGCAGCATGTCGGTCGCCAAAAAGGTTCACTTTCTCCTGATTCCGGTACGGTTGAATACGGTAGGGGTTCTAAGTACGTCTACGGCAAGCTCTATGCCAAATATCAGGAACTGGAAAAGCATCGTTCTAAAAAGTCCGGTTCTCATGTTTCTGACGATGTCATTTCTTTTTGTAAAACCGAAGGAATTCTCCGTGAAGAATTCACCCTTAAATCTCGCTTTCTGCTTCAGAACGGCCTTGCTTTCCTTGGCTCAATTTCTCAACAAAAACTCAACGATATCTACTACGAACGTACTCAATTAACGAGGTTGGAAAAAATGGAATTCGAAAATTTTGACGATCTTCCCCGTGGTCTTAAAGCAACTTATGTCAGTTGGAAATACGGTTACCCACAAAACATTTCTAAAGCTACTTTCTATCGTCACCGAGTAAAGCTTCTTTCCTACGGCGTTGATATTTCCATTCCTAATAATGTTCATTACCTCGAACGCGTCCGAACCGTCGAACTAAAGGCACTCACTGCCCCCGATTGGTACCGTCAAAAATACGGTTAATTTTCTACAACACTAAAGGAGTATTAAAAATGATTGATTCACAACTTGTTTCTGTAACGAAATTCACCAGTAAAAAAACAGGTGTCACTTACTACAACAATGAAATCCTGATTCCATCACTTGGTGTTCTTCTGCCTTTGATGACTGATTCACCTTTCCCGGCCAATGCAAAAGGTAAAGTCGTTCTTGGTCTTTCCCAAGATCGTAAAGGGTTACGTGTCACGGATTTTCATCCTACGTCTGCTTAGTACATAGCTGGTAATCGTTACACCGTAACGGTTACCGGGTGTGTATTGATCCTCACACCGTATTTTTCTTTAACCAAAAAGGAGTAACAAAATGCAACTGTTGAAATCCCAAATCCTGTATCTGATTACCGCCTTCATCGGCCTGTTCTCTCTGCCTATGTTTGCTCATGCTGACATGGCTGACGATGTCACAGCCGCTATTGCGCAATTTGCAGCCGTCAATACTGCTATCCCGGTAGTTGGTGCTGCATTCTTGCTGGCGTTAGGTTTGTTGGCCGCTTGGAAACTCATCCGCGGCGCATTCGCTTAAAGGAGAAGGGGGGTTCGCCCCCCTTTTTACTATGTCGATCACTTACACGCTTACCTGTGCTGATAACAGCGAACTCACGATTACCGAAGTCTCGGCCGGGGTTTTCTCTCCCGTCTGCCAGTCCAGCATTGCTCCTGTAGCTGTTCCCATGGTCAACGGCCTTTCTGATCTTTCATGGACTGATGTAACTGCGCTCATCGGCGCTTTGCTTCTCTGTTGTGCTGCTGCAGCTTCCTACAACCTTCTTTTCTCGATGTTCAACCGAAAATGAGGACACTCACATGGTTATCGACTCTCTGCAGAGCTTTGTACTGGCTTCCTCTCTGCTTGTGCTTTTTATCCTCTTCCGCTAATGCTGCCTGGTCTACTACTGTTCGTTACTACTCTGAAGGTCGGGGAATCTGGCGTACTACTATGGGGGGTAATGGTCAAACTACTGGCGTTTGTCAGGAAACTGCTACACCTACTCAAGGTTCGTCTATCGACTATCCATCTGGTAAAACTGTCGGCGACACTGTTTTCGATGGCACCTATACCTATCTGATTACCGGTTCTTTCAACTGTGGAGCTCTTGCTAATTACATGGTTGATATAAATAAAAATCTTGCTATTGGTCTGCGATGTAGCGGACAAAACTATACCGTCGTAGATGATCAGCTCTGGTGCGGTTCTGATCCTCCTCCGGCTCCTGCTTGTCCTTCCTCCGGTACCTCCGTTGGCCATACTCTTATAACCGGTGATATCACTGGTTCTGCTTCTATTGCTGGTACAGGCGTCTGTATCTCCAATCCTGACGCTCCCGGCACACCCGGCGCTGTCTGTGGTGTTCAGTGCAATTCGGGTGCCGTATCTGTCGATCCTGTAACCGGTGTCTCTCAAATGTACTGCCAGACTGCCTCATTCACTGGTGGAACATGCTCTGGTGGCTCTGTGGCTGGTGCTGATCCTGGCCCTGATCCTGAATTTGGAGAAGAGAAGGAACCCGAGGGCAATTGCCCGCCTGGTACTGCATCTGGTCAGATCAATGATCTGGATGTTTGTCTACCCTCTGGTAGTACTGTAAGCAACGATGTCAAAAAGGTAACTCAAGGCAATAAAACACTTACCACGACTAAGAACCAGACTGTCAATCCGGATGGTTCTGTCACGACCACAATCACCAATATCTATAACGACGGTACGTCGTCCACATCCAGTACTACCACGACCACGGATGATAAGATAAACGCTGGTGGTAACGACTCCAGCAATAACGGGGGTAAGGATGGCTCTGAAGATATGCCTATCCCCGACATGGACACCTCTCTTGGTGGTTTTGAAGCACTCCCGACCCGGGTACCTGATAACCCGGTGTTCTCAACCAGCATCATCGCAACATCTGCCTCTTGTCCGCCGCCCATTACCTTCACGGTAATGGACATTGATCTCTCAATCGACTTTGAACCTGTCTGCGACCTTGCCCCCATGATCCGCGCAATCATGCTGATTCTGGCCGGTGTAGTCGCCTTACGTGTGGTGGTATCCAAATGATCTCAATCGCTGTTTCTGTCATCACTGGCGCAATGCGCTGGCTCACTATTACCGCTTTACCTGTCATTGCTACCAGTATCGTCGTCGGGTTCTTCGTCCGGGCCGGGGTAGGGATAGGTTCCATGTATGTCATCATGTATTCAGCCGAATGGATGCGTGATTTCGTCCTTGCTCAAGTATCCGCCCTTGGTGGTAACTCCGTTGCTGGTGCATATGCAATGGATATGCTCTCGCTCTTCGGCATCTTCGAAGGGCTCTCTCTCATCATCTCCAGCTACTTGGCCAAAGCTACGTGGCTCATGATCCAGCCATCTCTCACATGGCTAACCACGCCTCCCAGTAACTAATGCTTACCCTCATCACCGGCAGCCTCGGCACTGGGAAGACTGCCCTTATGGTTAAGCTCTTAACCGAGCACAGTAGTTATCCTGATAACGCTGTCGTAGTAGGTGTTCGCGAATGGCAAGGGGGAGGGGCTTACTACACTCTCCCGGGTCAGGATGTTCTCAAAAATCAGGCGCTCATAGAAGAAATAGGCAAGTTGCCCGGAACGGTCTATATCGTCGATGAAGCCAAAAAGATATGGCCATCCCGCATTGCTGGTAAGCCTGTCCCTGAATTTATCGATTCCCACCTTGCTGAATCTAGATCGATCGCTCAAGACTGGATATTCACTGCACAAACGCCTACCCAGATCGATGTAGCCTTGAGAAGGCTGATCGGTCGTCACATTCATCTGGAATTGACGCCTTTCGGGGTTAAATATTCGGAATCGGGTCAAATCCGTGAGGATTTGAAGTTCACCCGAGACGAATCTAGAAAGTATGACTTTCCAAAGGAAAGTCTAAAGCTCTACCGCTCTGATGATGGGGTCACAGACTCGCATAAGAAGGGTTTAAGCCTTCCGAAGCGTCTGGTGTACCTAGGTATACTGATGGTGGTTTTAATCTCCATCGTGGCCTATTTCGCCTCAAACTCAACCATCTTCAAATCAGTTGTCGGGATGGATGAAGAAAAGAAGGAAGTCACGAAAACTGCAGAAGTAAAGAAAGAGGGGATATCTCAACCTCAAACAGCCAAAACTGTAAGCCTTGATATCCTTCCCATCACACACGCCCCGAATCACTACTACTACGCCCCCCGTGATCCCGCTATCCCCGAACTTGCCAAAGCTCCACGAATCCCCGTTGGCTGCATCTCATCAGCCACCAGGTGTATCTGCTATGACCAGTACAGCCAGCGTATCGAAGAAATCTCCCTCAAACGCTGCAAAGACTTTATCGATAACAAAAACCGCCTTGCCTTCGCTCGTGACCAGGTGAAACGCCCTGAAAAAAGCCAATCCCAAACACCAAATTATCCTAAAGCCACACCGGTTACTGCCGATAACATACGCGGGTGATTTGTTCCTCCATTGCCCGATTCAAAAATGATGATCATAGCCGCCAGTTGGATCTCCCTTTCTGGCGGTTTTTTTCGTCTGGATCTACTCGGGTTTTCCGTCTGGATCTACTCGGGTTTTCCGTCTGGATCTACTCGGGTTTTCCGTCTGGATCTACTCGGGTTTTCCGTCTGGATCTACTCGGGTTTTCCGTCTGGATCCAGTGGGATCTTCTTTGTATGTTTTCTACAACACTTTTTGACGAGATCTTCTCAGTGGATTGTCTCGTATTTGCAACGACCAGCAGAAAATCTCATGGATGGGCGGGTTTGGTTTATGCCGGGTTTCCATGAGTTTTCGTCGCGGGTTACGCCGTAACGCTTGACCGAATGCGCTATCACAACCCCCGTATTCCTACAAAACCCCAAAGCATCGTTCCAGCATCAGCCCGAACTTGCTTTCTGTGCTGACTTGCCGCCTGTAGAAGTCTGCCTTTATTTCCAGTTCCTGGATCTCAAGATTTCTGCGTTCCAGCTCTGCCTTCAATAATCTGATCTCGCTTTCCAGATATGCAACCAGCTGACACCGAAAGAACAGGGCGCGTATGTCCCCAGCCGAGAAACCATTTCTCCATTCCGGGACATATAACAGCCCATTTCTGAAATAGAAGCCGTTCCAGCTATTTCCGAGCAATGCGCATGCCTTGCCATGCACAAACAGATTTATCAGCCTTATCGCCGATTCTGATGGCTTTCTTGAGCCTTTCTTCCATTGTTTTATTACTCGCAGCTCTTCACCCGTGATTTCCTGTAATACTTCAACGCTGATTCCGTATATCAGATCATCCATTCTTATTTTTCTCCGGACAAAAAAATACCCGCGCGCGGCGGGTATCAAAAAGTGCTGGTACTGTCAGCACGCGAGCCTCAATGGTCCGAAAGGGGTCAGCAATCTATAGATCAGATCAGCGATGTAATCTGCCTTCCTTCTGAATTGCTTCCTTCGTTCTCTGCATCTTTTATTTAACATAATATACATTATACGAAATACAATAGACGGCAAAAGCCGAGTTAATCTGATAAATCAGAATCTGCTCCGAACGGGATAAGGACGTCATTCGGAGCAGATGATCTGGAGAAACGTTTTTGGGATTATTTAAAACTTACTTGACGCGACTGCGGTATTCACGTGTCCGGGTATCGATTTCGATCTTGTCGCCAATTTCACAAAACAAGGGTACCGCCAGTTCAAAACCGGTAGGAATTTTTGCGGGTTTCAGTACTTTGCCTGTGGTATCACCTTTGATTGCGGGCTCGGTGTAAATGATCTCGCGTACAACCGTATTAGGCAGTTCAACTGAAATGGGTTTATCGTTGTAGAACACAACCTCGCAGGGCATACCATCTTCCAGAAAGCTGAGTGCATCACTCATGGTTTCCTCTTCAACCTCATACTGATTGAATTCAGCATCCATGAATACGTACATTGGGCTGGCAAAATAGGAATAGTTCACCTCTTTCTTATCCAGCACTACTATGTCGAATTTATCATCCGCTTTGTATACAGCTTCACCAGGGGATTCAGTCAGCAGATTCTTGTACTTCATTTTTACCACTGAGGAATTGCGTCCCGATTTGGTAAATTCGGTTTTCAGCACGACCATGGGATCTTTGCCGAGCATGAACACATTGCCTACACGAAGTTCTTGAGCAGTTTTCATCTAATTACTTACTATAAGTCAAGGAAAAAAAAGAACATTATACTTTGACTTCACCGGCGGAACGAGCAAATAATCACCGGTTCCTGCAAAAATTTACCAGATTGGAAGCCAGATCCGGGATTTGTGCAAGCCGTTCAGCCCAGGCTATGGCATGCTGTTGCAGCACATCCCGATATTGCCAAAAACGGTTCCAATCCGGTTGTTCGTTATTATTCCAATTTCGATGAAAAGCGCGCACTGCATCAGCTGCCGGTTCGGCCAATCCCTGGCAGTAAAGATCCAGGAAAGCTTCCAGTTTGATCAGATGCACATTTTCCTGTTGCGGATAAATCTGCCAGATGATTGGTCGTGCTGACCACTGTGCACGCACGAAAGAATCCTCGCCACGTACAAAATTGCAGTCACACGCCCACAATAAATGGTCATAGTTTTCCTGCGACATAAAAGGGATGACATGCAAAATCAGATTACCGCGTTGGATGCTATCTCCTGCCGCAAGGCGTGATATTCCTGCCCAGCTGGCTGCTGATGCTGAAGCTGTGCCTTCCGGTAACAGGCACCGAACAGGTGAAATAGAGCCAGCCCACGCTTCCAGTAAATCACTGATCGGAGCACTGTCATAGCAAAACAGCGAAACGGTGGCTTCATCCGCAGCAGGATTGGTGATACCCAATTTGCGCCACAACCCTGCCGGATCAGTGCGTGATGCATCGCGCAGCGCAAACAGTTCCGCCTCCCGCAGCAATCCTCCGGTTTCGGCAGTAAATCCCGGGAAAAAGAAATATTTGATCAGCGGTAAGCTGGGATGTGGCGAAGCCAGCCCATGACAACCTTCCACCCATTGCTCGGCTGATAAGTATTCCAGATTGATCCATATCCGATCTGTTTTTCCTTCAGGCTCCGAAAACCGGGGTGAAGCAGCAGCCATCGCAGCCACGTAACGTGGCGGTAATTCACACCCGAATGCCTCGATCACCACATTTGCCGGCACGAGATCAGCAAATGATTCAACCCAGTGCAGAATTTCCACTCCCCGGATATTCTGAACTGCCAGGCGGGGGTCGATTGCCGGGCAAATGCGTTGCATCGCCCCTAAATCGTCTACCAGCATGCGTACAGAAATGTCAAATTCCGTAACCAGTTGACGCGCCAGGCGCCAGCAAATACCAATGTCGCCATAGTTATCGACCACATGGCAGAAAATATCCCAACGCATGGTTTCTTTTATCTCGTTTGACTTTCCGGATATTTCCCGATACTTTCCTTGAGCATTGCTGCTTCTCTCTGGAAAACATTCAATGAAAATCACTTTTTTCAGCACCCAGCCGTATGACCGTGAATCCTTCCTCAAACATCATATCGATACGCAATTTGAACTCGTTTTTCTGGAAGAAAAACTGACCGAGCATACGGTGTCACTGGCCAGCGGAAGCCAGGCAATTTGTGTTTTCGTCAACGACAACCTTAATGAAGCTGTTATTCACCAACTTTCTCAATTGAATGTGCAGCTCATTGCGCTGCGGTGCGCCGGTTTCAACAATGTGGATGTCAAAGCAGCTCATGCCTGTAATATCAGAGTGGTGCGCGTTCCGGCCTACTCCCCTCATGCCGTGGCAGAACATACGCTGGCAATGATCATGACGTTGAACCGCAAAACACACAAAGCTTATAACCGTGTTCGTGAACAGAATTTTTCGCTGAATGGGTTGCTCGGCTTCGATCTTCACAAAAAAACGGTTGGTGTGATTGGTACCGGTCATATCGGTGAAGTTTTTTGCCGGATCATGCATGGTCTGGGCTGCAACATCCTCGCCTGTGACCCGGTAAAGAAGCTGGAGATCGAGAAAATGGGTATTCCGTATGTTCCCATGAATGAGCTTTTTTCCCGGTGCGACATTCTCTCACTGCATTGTCCGCTCAATGAAGAAACTCGCTATCTCATCGACAGCAGCGTCATTGCACAAATGAAAACAGGTGTCATGCTGATCAATACCGGCCGGGGTGGACTGATCGATACCAAAGCCGTGATCGCCGGGTTGAAATCAGGCAAGATTGGCTATCTTGGTATCGACGTTTATGAGCAGGAAGCAGATCTGTTTTTTCAGAATCTTTCCGAGCAGATCATTCTTGATGACACCATCGCACGGCTCATGACTTTTCCGAATGTGTTGATCACTGCACACCAGGGATTTTTCACGCAAGAAGCACTTGATCAGATTGCACTAACGACATTCGCTAATATAAAACGATTCGTAGCTGGAGAAATACCGGCAAACGAAGTAAAAATCTGATTTTACTGCCAGCCGGTAACTTCATAACCTTTCTCACGCAAACAGCGATTTACAAAATTCATATAGGCTGGCGCAGGTTGCGAAGCACTTCCTGAACCCAGCAGACCTGACAATAATCCCCAGGTGGCGCCACTGGCAGCGCCAACCATGGCGCCCCGTCCAGCTGCACCGGCAATGGCCCCGCCAACGGCACCACTGGCCGCACCAGCACCTGCTCCAATTGCTGTTCTCCTCGCTGTATTGCCGGTACTTCCGCTCCCTTCCCTGGCACCGGCTGATTCAGCCAGCTGTCTGCATTCTCTGATATCTCGTTCTGCAGCAACTTTTCCAACAGATTGATAATACGAATTGGGGTACAAAACAGGCTGATAGGTTGCACAGGCAGATAATCCTGACAGGATTATTCCGAGCCCCACTATTCTTCCAGGTTTGCTGATCATGTCATTACTCCCTAAGATCCTCAGGTATTAGCGCTCAACTGGTACGATTTCAATCGATTTGATATCTTTTCCTCGTCGGAACTGCAGTTCGATTTTCTCTCCTGCTTTCAACACCCGCAGAATATCAGCGTATGACTTCAAATCGGTAATGGATTGCCCTGCCAGCCGAATCAGGATGTCGCCTTGCTGTAACTGTGCCTGCTGTGCTGGAGAATTAGGAAGTATATCGTCCACACGCACACCCTCTCCTTGCCAGGAAAAATCCGGGACTGTACCGATGATGATTTTACGTTTATCTCTCGTTTGGGCCGTTGCCTGAGGCATGTCGGATGATCGGTTACCAGCATCCAGTGTAACCGTCAGCGGTTCAAGGCGGTTGGCCAGATACTCAGAACCTTCCTTGAGGATGGCAGCCACTTTGATCAACCCGGCAGCATCGATTTTATCGGCCGTATCGCCGGGTGCATGATAATCCTCGTGTGCGCTGCCAAAGAATTGAACTGCCGGTATCCCGGCCTTGATAAAGGCAGTCTGGTCACCGGAACCAAAATCATTCGCTACTGTATTGACAGGAATGCCCGTGACAAAACCGGCACCACGGAATACATGTACCAGCTCGCTTGCTGTACCTGTACCAAATACGGTGACTGGGTTGTTACCGAGCCGGCCGACTGTATCCAGATTCAGCATGGCGATGATTTTTTCAGTGGGATAACCGGATGGATTGCTAAGATAATGGGTTGACCCCAGCAACCCGGATTCTTCACCGGTAAAAGCAGCAAAAATGATGGTGCGCTGCGGTTGCCACCGGGTGGCGATCTGGCGTGCCAATTCCAGCATGACAGCTACCCCGCTGGCATTATCATCTGCACCATAGTGAATCTTGCCACGGTTGGCTGCGCGCACATCCGGCCAGCCCAGTCCAAGATGATCGTAATGCGCACCGATCACCAGGCTCTGCTCTGCCAGTTGTGGATTGGTGCCGGGCAGGATTCCAATGACGTTGCGCAAGGTGATTTTTCCTTTTGGCGCCCCTACATCCTGCTGCCAGATCTGAAAATAGCTCCCGCTTTCCCCGCCCGGCTGCAATCCCGCCTGCTGAAACTGTTGCGCGATGTATTCTGCTGCCTTGTCCAGTTCCGGGCTGCCCAGCTCGCGCCCCTTGAATACCTCACTGGCCAGCAAGGTAATATCTTCCAGCATGCGGTTTTCGGAAAATAGCGGTGGCAGTTCTGCCAGTGCATGACGGGGTGCCAGAGTGCCGGTGTGACTGGAGGTAAATGAAGCATCATCCTTCTGTTTGACCAGTTGTGTCAGAGGAGAGCGAGTTACCGGCCACTGGCCCTTATTGATGTTGTTCAGTTCTTCACTTTTACCGCTATCTTCAAATACCAGATAACTGTATTTGCGGTAATGCGGCAGTTTTCTGGCCAGCTCTGTGATTGCTGCAGGCTGATCCGATGCCACCCACAGCAACGTTGAAGCGGGATTAGCTGGCTGACGGGCCGTCAATACGATGGCATGTTTATCCTGTTGATAGATCTGCCCCCCCAGCTGCAATGCACCCTCTTTTCTGGCGATGCCGTGCTCTGACAGTGTATTGATTATCTGATTGCTGAATTTATTCTGCCAGCCCAGAATCCAGACTGTACGATCTGCAGGTAGCGCTTCCAATTGATCATCCCGGATGATTTCCAGCGAACCGGATTGGGTTTTTTGCCAGGTGGAAGCAAGTAGTTGATACGCCTGCGACAATTGCGCGTTGCCGGTATTGGCCGGTAGAATCAGTAATGGTTTTTCCGCACCGAAACCTTGCGACAAGGCGGCAGGAATTTCACGGCTGTCCAGGCGCCGGAATACATCGAATTGCGGATCGATATCGATACGTACCGGGCGTGCCGGTAAATCCAGTTCAATGATATTATCCGGCTGATCGATTTTAATCTGCGTCTGCCAGGCAGCGGTTTCTCCTTCCAGATGAACCGCAATCGGCACAGTCAATTGATAAGGTGTACCCGGCTGAGTTTGCCTGATGACTGCTTTGAGCCGATAACCCCGATTCCAGGGCTCAGCCTGCGCACTTTCCAGTGAGATATCGGGAGCACCGCTCTGATACACCCACTGCTGAAAGAACGGAGAAAAATCTCTGCCGGTAAGGGTATTGAAAGTCGTTTGCAAATCTTCAAAAGTTGCCTGTTTGAACTGGTATTGTTTATAGAAGCTGCGCAATACACTGATGAAATCCTTATCTCCCAGTTCCTGCCGCAGCATGTGGAACATCATCATGGTTTTGCCATAGCCAACCGCTTCTGAACTGGGGCTGTGACGCGAAGTGAACCGGGCAATCGGAAAATCTTTCCCCTGGTTCACGAAATCCGTGTATTTCTGCAGCACATCACGGCGGTATTCTTCACCTTTACCTCCCTGCTCGCTGACGAGATGATCTGCCAGATAGGCTGTCAACCCTTCCGACCAATTTCCTTTGCTGTAAGCGACGAATACGCCATTTCCCCAGTAATTGTGCAAAATCTCGTGTGGATAAGAAGTGTGCAGAATGAACGGGAAACGCACGACTTTTGGTCCCAGCAGGGTGAATGATGGCATGCCGTAACCGGTTTCCCAGAAGTTTTCGATCAATGCAAATTTCGGATAAGGGTAAGGCCCGATCAGCTTGCTGTACATAGTGATGTATTGTCCGGTTGCATCCAGATATTTCTGCGCCAGCGCTTTATCCGGACTGCGCAGATAAACATAAGCCGCCACCGGGCCGGTGGATTGCTGATAGCGCTGATAACGCCCGGCTACCAGATAAATATCATCCTGAGGTTTTTTCTCTTCCCAAGTAACGCGTCGAGTGGTTTCGGTAATGTGCTCCTGTATCAGACTGCCCTGGCTGACAACATCCCAATCGGCTGGCAGCCGAACATCCAGATTAAATGACACCATACCTTCATCAAATTGAGGGTACCAGGCGGTAGAATTGGCAAGAAATACTCCTTCTGCGGAAATCAATCCTGGCGAGTAGCTGAAACTGCGTGCATATTCCAGACTGGGGTCCTGCACAGCATGGTGAATACGCCCGCTGAAAGTGAGAGTAAAAGTATTCTGCCCTGCAGGCAGGGTTACCATATATCGCTTCAATGGTACCGGGCCAGCGTGTACATCGGCTTCATTTACCGTCTGAGCAACGATATCCACATCTTTGTTTGCCATAATCGACAAACCGGCATGCAAACTGAATTCCAGGCGAGTGGCTGCAGTCTGATTCAGATTATTTTTCGGTACCTGAATCTGATCTTTCACCTGGAGTTCTGAATTATCAGGTGAAAGAATTACCTCCATCCGGTGATGAAAAGTTTGATCATTGGCTGATACATTGATGCTGTGAAACAGGCTGACTGCGATGAGGCAGCATAAGGAAAAGAGTCTGGCTGATTTCGTCATGATAGATTATGGATAAGGTTATTGATCCGATCCTATTGAGCCTGTGCAATCGTGTGTGGCTGTAAGCGTCTGGTAGATATCAGCCATTTTCCAGCGGAAGGATCGGTTTACTTTTTTTCGGAAGCTGTGTTTAAATGATTTTTATTCACTAACAGGGATTATGAACCAAATGACAAATTTTACACAGTCGATCAATTTTCCCGGCAGCTTGCCACTTACCCGCAATTTACTGGCAGCTGCCTGCTTCTTTGCTATGACACAGGCAAGTGCCGCCGGTTTCATTAGCGATGTCAAACAAATTTCGGATCAGGAAGTCAGATCTGGTGAAGGTTACTATCGTGCTGATGGCAAATGGCTGGTTTATCAGGCTGAAGTCGCCGGTGAAAATCCTTTTTATCAGATTTATCTAAAAAATATCGCAAGCGGAGAAGTACAACAGGTTTCGCCTGGTATCGGTAAAACAACCTGCTCATGGGTGCATCCTATCCAGGAGAAAGTACTATTTTCCTCGACACATGAAGATCCTGAAGCAAAAGCCAAAATGACTGCTGAAATCGAGCAGAGAAAATCCGGCCAGCGCCGATCTTATGCTTGGGACTATGATGAGTTTTATGATATCTACGAAACGGATTTTGCGGGCGGAAACATCAGAAATCTAACCCATACGAAAGGCTATGATGCAGAAGCTTCATGGTCTCCTGATGGTAGACTGATTGCTTTTGCTTCCAATCGCAGAGCTTACAGCGAACCACTATCCGAAGCAGAAACTGTACTTTTCAGCAATGACCCCTCTTCCATGATCGATATTTACATTATGGATGCGGATGGTTCCAATGTAAAAAGATTAACCCATACCAACAGTTATGATGGTGGCCCATTTTTCAGCCCGGATGGAAAAAGAATCGTCTGGCGACGTTTTTCGGAAAACGGGCAGGAAGCGGAGATATTCACTATGAACACCGATGGATCGGATCAGAAACAGATTACCCGACTCAACAAAATGTCCTGGGCGCCTTTTTATCATCCATCGAATCAATACATCATTTTCGCAACCAACGTTCATGGACATCGTAATTTCGAGCTCTATATCGTCGATATCGATGGCAAGAAAGAACCAGTGCGGGTAACAGACGAGGAAGGATTCGACGGGTTGCCGGTATTTACCCCGGATGGTCAATACATTACCTGGACCAGTGATCGCACACCCGATCATAAAGGTCGTCTGTTTCATGGAAAGTGGGATCACAAAAAAGCACTGGAGAGTCTGGGCTTGGAATAAAGTACAAAAGGATGTCGGTCAGGAAGTTCAACTGCACCGGCATCCTGAATGGACTGATGAAGCACGTAATGCTCTACTGGAAAACGTAACGATAAAGCGCCAGCACCTTACCCCCAGTACAGCGTCAATGAACGACAATTATAAAATTTGGAGCATATGCTCAGAATTCATTTCCTCGACTACTATCGACATCTTCCGGGCTGACTAGGCTGCCAAAGTTACCCCAGGCATTTCTGATGTAGGAAACCACCCAGGCAATTTCATGATCACGAATGATATGCTGGAAAGGTGGCATCCCGTAAGGTCGGGGGTTGCCGGCCGTGGCAGGTGAAAATCCTCCATACAGCACGCTGCGGATGGTATTAAGGGGGGAAGTCATGGTAACACTGCGATTTCCCGCCAAGGGGGGATAGACTCCCGGTACACCTTCCCCTGATTCGCCATGACATTCCTGGCAGTGTTTTACATACACAGGCTCTCCCAGAGCCAAATATCTGCTTACACGTTCCGGCATGGGTGGGATTTTTCTCGGTGCTTCCTCGCCACGCTTTTCACCCAGTGATTGCAGGTAAACTGCCACCGCACGCATATCATCCTTTGACAGATATTGCAGACTCTGCCGGACGATCGTCGCCATCGGGCCGGAAGTCACAGCATGACCAGTCACCCCTGTAGAAAGCAGTTTGGCAATCTCGTCGACTGACCACTCCCCCATACCTGCTTCCCGATGGGAAATCAGAGAAGGTGCATACCAGTAAGTACCCATGATTTCGCCACCTGCCAATTTATCATCCTGACTTGCTCCCCATACATTGCGGGGGGTATGGCAGGCATTACAGTGCCCCAGCCCCTGTACCAGGTAATTACCGCGATTCCATTCTTCACTTTTGGAATCATCCGGCTCATAGACTCCTTCCTTGAAGTACCAGGTACGCCAGAGAAACAGGAGAAACTGGTTATCATAGGGAGATGTGATTTTGTGTGGCGGATTGGTTTGCGCTACAGGTGTCAGTGAACGTAGATAAGCAAAAATTGCATCAGCATCCTGGCGTGTGACTTTCGTATATTCTGTATACGGGAAAACAGGATACAGGTAGCTGCCATCCCTGCCCTTACCATAATGAAGCGCCTGCCAAAAATCTTCTTCACTCCAGTGGCCAATACCTGTTTCATTGTCTGGTGTGATATTCGGTGTGACAAATTTACCGAAAGGAGTTACCAGCTCGCGCCCGCCGGCATAAGGTTTCCCTCCCCGGGTGGTATGGCAACCCATGCAGTTGCCGGCACGGGTAAGATATTCCCCCCGTAGCACCTGCTCCGCATCGGAATTAGCTGAAGGCTGAGTTGCTGCAATAGATGATAGCGACAGCAGCATGCTCGCTATGAAAACTGCGACCTGCTTTTTTTCAGCAGATCTGAATTTACTTGGCTGTTTCATCGGGTAAAACCCTCTCCGGATAAAATAGTCTGACAACGTTGAGCAAGTTCCGGGGGTAGTGTTTCTGCTTCTGCGGGTTCACCCGTTACCGGATGAGCAGGCAGCCACACAGTCAGCGCATTGACTTCCTCCTGGGATAGTTTTTTGGCAATTTCAGACATGCAATCCGGTGTTTGTCCCCGCATGATCCCGCCATTACGCCAACCGCCGAATTGTGCTGCTACATAGGCATGAGGCAGGCCGAGCAGACTGGGAATAAATGGTTCTACACCCATCAGGGCTTTTCCATGGCAAGCACCGCATGCAGGAATATCTCGTTCAGGGTCACCCGAATGAACCAGCGTTTCTACCGCCTGTATCTCCTCAGGTGAAAGCGTATTCGCTGCCGGTTCTGGATAAGGGTATTTCAGGGAAGAGAAATAATGAGCAATTTCGAGCAGATATTCATCCGAAAGGTTTTCCAGCAAAATTGCCATGGCCTGGTAGTAGCGCCGCCCATCGCGGAAATTGCGTAACTGATTAAACAGATAACCGGCAGGTTTGCCTGCAATCCGCGGGTAATACGCGTCCCGCCCTGCTTTGTCTTCGTCACCATGACAGATCGTACAGGGTTTTACACGCTGTTCCAGCGTATCGGGAACTGAAGACAATACCGGTTCCTGCGCACTGACTAGGCCCGATCCTATCGCTAACAGAATAAACACAATAAACTTCATTTACATTCAACCAATGAAAAATAATCAGAAAGATTTGTAAATCAACAAGCTTTCACACAGGAATTTACATAAAAATGCTATCCACCCTTTCGGAAGAATTAGTTAGTAAATATCTTGCCGCGCAGTATCAGGTATGGATCGATACATCTGTGGTCACCCTGCAGATTGGCTGCCAATCCGCACCACTGGCAGCACTGTTGCAAGCAACCGGTAATCGGAGTGCAGTATATGTTACTGCCTGCAACCCGGCCAGCGAGGTAGCAACTTCCCAGGAAAACCAGTCTGCCATGGCTCGATTGTATGAAAGACTTGCCTGTTATTCAAACCACATATACCGGGGAACAGGTATCGATCCCTCCGGAGAATGGCCTGCCGAGGAAAGTTTGCTTACACTGGGCATTGACCTCTCCATCGCCAAGAAAATTGGTGATGAATTCGGGCAGAATGCAATCGTCTGGATAGATTCTGCCGCGATTCCCCACTTAGTTCTGCTGTGTTGACGGATTGGTTTCCTCCGCACGCAAGTTGCGTTTCAGCTCCAGTAACTCCGGCTGATTCAGTGTTTCAGTTTCCAGCAATTGCTGCGCAGTTCGATCAAGCAGTTCCCGATTTTTATCCAGAATTTTAATGGCACGTTCAAGCGCCAAATCAAGCAGTGAACGTACAGTCTGGTCAATTTTATTGGCAGTTTCTTCACTGTAATCACGGCTTTGGGGCATGGGAAAACCAGGTTGCAAAAACGCCATTTGTTCGCGATCATAAACCACATTCCCAATTGCCTCGCTCATGCCATAGCGTAAAACCATGGCACGGGCGATATCGGTAGCACGCGCCAGATCATCGGAAGCACCGGTGGAAATCTCGTCGAATACCAACCTTTCCGCTGCACGCCCACCCAGCAATACCGCCATTTTGTTTTCCAGCTCCTTGCGTGTCATAAGAAAGCGATCCTCGGTGGGACGCTGAATGGTATAGCCAAGTGCACCAATACCACGTGGGATGATCGAAACTTTATGTACTTCATCCGATCCCGGCAGAGCAAGTGCCACCATGGTATGGCCCAGTTCATGGTAAGCAACGGTACGCCTTTCTTCCGGATTGAGCAGACGATTTTTCTTTTCCAGGCCAGCTACGATCCGCTCGATTGCATTATTGAAGTCGTCCATGCTGACTGCCTGACCACCACGCCGGGTCGCCAGCAGCGCAGCCTCATTGATCAAATTAGCCAGATCAGCACCTGTGAAGCCAGGTGTCAGTGCTGCGATCTGTTCGGTATCAACATCGGGCGCCAGTGTGATTTTGCCAATATGAACACCCAGGATTTGCTGACGACCTTTTTTATCAGGCCGATCCACCAGTACTTGGCGATCGAAACGCCCGGCACGCAGCAGGGCCGCATCCAGGATCTCCGGACGGTTAGTCGCGGCAAGCAGGACAATTCCACTGGAAGGATCGAATCCATCGAGTTCGGCCAGTAATTGATTCAGTGTCTGTTCTTTTTCATCATGGCCGCCAAATCCGCCTGCGCCGCGCGCACGCCCGAGTGAATCCAGCTCATCGATGAAAATGATTGCCGGCGCCATCTGGCGAGCCTGTTCAAACAGATCACGCACTCTGGCAGCACCAACGCCTACGAACATCTCGACAAATTCAGAGCCGGAAATCGAGAAAAACGGTACACCTGCCTCACCTGCCACTGCGCGCGCCAACAGGGTTTTACCGGTACCGGGCGGGCCAACCAGCAAGATACCTTTGGGTGCCCGTCCGCCCAGCCGGCTGTATTCTTTGGGATTCTTGAGAAAATTGACGATTTCGACCAACTCTTCCTTGGCCTCATCCACCCCGGCAACATTGGCAAAGGTTACCTTGGTTTCTTTTTCCACGTAGACCTTGGCGCGGCTTTTGCCGATCGACATCAGGCCGCTTCCCATCATGCCTTTATTCATTCGTCGGATGATAAACAGCCAGATACCAACGAAAACGGCCATCGGTACGATCCAGGAAAGCAGATCGCGCAACCAGGTACTCTGGACGACACCAGTATAAGTAACATTGTGCTTATCCAGCATTTCTGCCAGATCCGATTCAACCCGGGTGGTGACGAATTCGGTGAATTTTTCACTGGTCGATTCCTTGAGCTTGCCGAAGATCTGTTGATCAGTGATGGCCACTTCGGACACCTTGTCCTGCTCCAACAGAGACTGGAAGCGGCTGTAGGGAATCGGCTCTATTCGCGTATACTGATTGTAAAGGTTCTGGATGAAGAGAATGCTGAGTACTGCAATCAGCACGTACCAGAAGTTGATCTGCGCCTTCTTGTCCATGGGTGACTGGTTATTCATGGTTCCTCTCTCTTTTCTCTGATTTTATTGTTCCGTATGGCTGTGGACCATACAGGGTGAAGGAAAATCCAAAACGGATCTTTGCTCCAGGTTGCACGATCGTATCAGTTACATACAATGACTGCTTTCGACAACAAATTCAACAAAGGATTACCCGTAATGAAAACACGTGCAGCAGTTGCCTGGCAAGCTGGCCAGCCACTTACCATCGAAGAAGTCGATCTCGCCGGCCCTCGTACTGGCGAGGTGTTGGTCGAAATCAAGGCAACGGGCATCTGCCATACCGATTATTACACGCTTTCCGGTGCCGATCCGGAAGGTTTGTTTCCCGCCATCCTTGGCCATGAGGGTGCCGGTATCGTGGTTGAAGTTGGTGCAGACGTCAAATCACTCCGTCCGGGGGATCATGTCATTCCTCTGTACACGCCGGAATGCCGGGAATGCAAGTTCTGTCTCTCACGCAAAACCAATTTATGTCAGGCCATCCGTGCGACGCAGGGACGCGGCCTAATGCCGGATGGCACTTCACGCTTCTCACTCGATGGCAAGGCCATTATGCACTATATGGGTACTTCGACTTTTTCCAATTATATTGTCGTTCCTGAAATCGCTTTGGCAAAGATTCGTGAAGATGCCCCTTTTGATAAAGCCTGTTACATCGGCTGTGGTGTGACTACTGGCATTGGTGCGGTACTGTTTACTGCCAAAGTGGAAGTCGGAGCAAATGTCGCTGTATTCGGACTGGGAGGAATCGGCCTGAACGTCATTCAGGGTGCACGCATGGCGGGTGCTGACAAAATCATCGGTATTGATCTCAATCCTGAACGGGAAGCATTGGGCCGCCAATTTGGTATGACGCATTTCATCGATCCAAGCCAGGTGGAAAACGTGGTGGATGCTGTGATACAACTGACTGACGGTGGTGCAGACTACAGCTTTGAATGCATCGGTAATACCACAGTTATGCGTCAGGCTCTGGAATGCACACATAAAGGCTGGGGGCGCAGCATCATCATTGGAGTAGCCAAAGCCGGCGCCGAAATCAGTACCCGTCCATTCCAGCTTGTTACCGGCAGAAAATGGGAAGGCTCTGCCTTTGGTGGAGCGCGCGGCCGTTCGGATGTGCCACGAATCGTCGACTGGTACATGGATGGCAAAATCAGCATCGACCCGTTGATCACACACACATTGAAGCTGGAAGAAATCAACGAAGGTTTCAAATTGATGGAAGCAGGTAAATCGATTCGTTCAGTGGTGATTTTCTGAGTGGCCGGTACCATGACTGTCAAACTGGAAACCCGGAACCAGCATCGCTGTTTTGATGGCGTTCAGAGCTACTATCAGCATCATTCGGAAATTATCGGCCTGCCGATGCGCTTTTCAGTGTATGAACCGCCACAAGCTGGAGGACAGCGACTCCCGGTATTGTTCTTCCTCGCCGGACTGACTTGTACAGAAGAGACTTTCATGATCAAGGCCGGTGCCCAACGTTACGCCGCTGAACTGGGGCTGGTACTGGTCAGCATGGATACCAGTCCGCGCAATACCGGCATTCCGGGGGAAGCGGATGATTGGGAATTCGGAACGGGAGCAGGATTCTATCTCGATGCGACAGAATCGCCTTGGTCCAGATATTTTCACATGGAGAGCTATGTAACGAGGGAATTGTATGACATTATCCTGGATCAGTTTCCGGTTGACTCTGAACGTGTTGGAATTTTCGGCCATTCCATGGGAGGACATGGCGCGTTGACACTGGCACTGCGCCACCCCGGACATTATCGGTCAGTCTCGGCATTTGCGCCGATCGCAGCGCCGACTCAATGTCTCTGGGGGCAAAAAGCATTCAGCCGGTATCTGGGAGAATCTCCTGCAAACTGGCGTAAACATGATGCTACCGCACTGATCGAATCAGGCTGCCGATTGCCGATCCCGCTGATCGATCAGGGGTTGAACGATCCATTTCTGAAGGATCAGCTGCACCCCGGCTATTTTGAAGCAGCCTGTCAGCAAGCTGGGCAGTCTGTCATTCTGCGCCGCCATGCCGGGTATGATCACAGCTATTTCTTTATCAGTACTTTCATTGAAGATCATCTGCGACACCACTACACCTGGCTGACATCAAATGGCCAGTGATACAAAATGAGGGAAACAATCAAGGCAAAACGACTGGAGCTCTCGTCCGACAAAACCAGCTAAAACGGTCATTCTGGGTTGATCAGAAATGGCGGCAGATCAGTATGAGAATTGCCGCCATTTCCACAGTAATGGCATTTTCCGGGTGATCAAATTACAACGACATCCGGTAACGGAAAGCCATTGAAGTTACTTGCGTAAGAAGTCGTGTAAGCCCCCGCGTTGGGAATGAAAATGAAATCATTTTCCTGAATATCCTCAGGTAGCATTTCATCGTGCATGAGGACGTCTACAGAATCACAGGTAGGGCCGGCAACCGACCAGGGAATCAAAGAGCCACTACGCTGTGTCAGAATCTCGTAACGCAGTCCTTCGCTCACTTCGATGATGCCGCCGAATATTCCGGCATCCCAGTACATCCAGCGTTTACCGTTACGCGTGGCTGTACCGACCACACGGCATACAAAACAGGCTGAATCAGAGACCAGATAACGTCCGGGTTCAGCCATGACGTGAATATCTTCCGGCAAGTCGGCGATAGCCTCGTTGATGACTTCTGCGATAACCTCGATAGAAGGAATCGGCTTGACGTGTCGTACCGGATACCCCCCTCCCAGATTCAGCAGACGTGGCTTGAGACCGGCTTCGCGCATGCTGGCAAACACAGTCTGGGCACGCTCGATTCCTACTCGCCAGTTCTGCGGATTGCGACACTGAGAACCCACATGAAAAGTAACACCCGCCAAATCAGCTTTCAGTCTGACCGCTTCATCGATGATCTCACTCACATCGACCAGATGAGTTCCGAATTTTCCTGCCAGCGGCCAGTCACTCCCGATATTGGGAGTATCAATACGCAAATACAGTTTAGCATCCGGTTTGATACTGACGATCTTGCGCAACTCCTCGATGCTGTCCAGCACATACCATTCCACGCCTTTCGCAGCCGCGTACTCGATATAGGCACGTGATTTCATCGGGTTGCTGTAAAAGATTTCGGCAGCCGGGACACCCAGGCTCATCAAAAGATCGAGCTCGGCGATTGAAGCAATCTCGAAACCCACACCTTCCTCGATCAGTGTTTTCAATACACGTGGATCAGGATTGGCTTTGGCTGCGTAATGCGGGCGCACGCGCGGCATGGATGTCTTGAATCGTCGGGCCTTGCTGCGGATGATATTGCTGTCGATCAGCAGGAAGGGTTTCTGGTAACCCTGTTTCAACCTGGCTTCCACCAGGGAAAGATCGATGCTGACTTCAGGATGTGTATCGAAAACGATACTGGTTTCTGTTTGCTGTTGTACTGCGGCGAATGATTTTTTCATGAGAGCTTCTCCTGGAAATTGCTACGTTTCGGGGATATGAACTTGAACCCAGTCAGTCTGAATAAACAGGTTTATTTTGCTTCTCATGATGACCTCCTTATGGGCTGCAGAAATTTCTAAAGGGACGCATTATATGCTTGATTTTTCCAGAATCAAGTATTTTTTAAAATTATTTTTATCAAAAAAATATATTAATAATCATGGCATTAGAATCCATAAATCAGATATGGTTCTGCGCATATCGCATCAAACGCATACTGACTTTTTAACTGGCATCTTTAACTGGAAAAAAAGTCATATATCGACCTGTTTGATGCGCAATTTTCTCTGCCATCATGGCAGGAAAAAATCTGAATCTGATGCAGACATTTCAATCACAGATCTGTATCTATTCCTCTGCTATGACCTTGATCCATCCGGAAATAGTCGTATGAGAACATCTTGCGATACTTCCTGCCTGAATGAATCATTTGCATCTGAAACAGGTGCAGGACTAATATCCTGAATAGTCAGCTCTACAGAAGAACTGACATCTATACAGATCAACCAGAAGGAGATGATCATGAAGAAAATTGGTAGTGCTACCGTTTTCGCTGCAGTCATGCTGCTTTTTTCGTTCAATAATGCATTTGCTGATAGTGAAGGGTTGCCGGCGGATCGTGTCATTACTGCGATTCAAACCGCGGTCGCTGCAAATCCGGGGCTCATTCACGAAGTTGAAGTCGATCAAGAGCATGGAAAATTGATCGTTGAGATAAAAATCATCGATGCCAAAGGTCAAAAAACCAAAGTAAAGATCGATCCGGAAAAAAATGAGGTGATACGGTAACGTTATCCACCGGTAGTTCGGCAAGTCGAACAGAAAATTTCACTCCACGTCACTTGCCGAGCTATCTGCATTACTTCTCTCCTGTAAAAATCCCTCAAATAGAAATGCTCTGTGTCTGTTGACGCTTCTACTGGCAATCATTCAATAATCCCTACGTAATTGAATGGGCGGAAACCTTGTGTAATGGATTTCCTGCTGGCACCATATCGCCTGTTTATCCGACGCCTGATAATCGGGCGGTGGATCATCATTACTTCATACGGGAATTTGCATGACATCTGCTTCATCCGCAACAATACAACCGCCCAGAATTCCACGTGTCGGCTTTGTTTCACTGGGTTGCCCCAAAGCCACTGTGGATTCCGAACGAATCCTGACCTGCCTGCGGGCTGAGGGCTATCTGATTTCACCCAGTTACGCCGATGCCGATCTGGTCGTCGTCAATACCTGCGGTTTTATTGACAGTGCCGTGGCGGAGTCACTGGAAACGATCGGTGAAGCGCTAACGGAAAATGGTAAGGTAATCGTGACCGGTTGTCTGGGCGCAAAAGAAGATGTGATCCGGCAGGCACATCCCAGCGTACTGGCAGTGACCGGCCCTCAGGCAACCGAAGAAGTGATGCAAGCCATCCATCGTCATCTGCCCAAGCCACATGACCCCTATCTCGATTTAGTACCGCCCCAGGGAATCAAGCTGACGCCGAAACACTATGCCTATCTCAAAATTTCCGAGGGCTGCAATCATCGCTGCACGTTCTGTATCATCCCCAGCATGCGCGGTGATCTGGTCAGCCGTCCGGTGGGAAATGTGTTACAGGAAGCACAAAATCTGGTGGATGCCGGCGTCAGGGAACTACTGATCATTTCCCAGGATACCAGTGCCTATGGTGTCGATATCAAATACCGGACCGGTTTCTGGCAAGGCAGACCCATCCGCTCTCGCATCACTGAACTGGCACGTGCACTGGGAGAACTGGGGATCTGGATACGCCTGCATTATGTCTATCCCTATCCGCATGTCGATGAGCTGATTCCACTGATGGCCGAAGGCAAGCTCCTGCCTTATCTGGATATCCCTTTTCAACATGCCAATGAACGCATCCTTAAGCTGATGAAACGCCCTGCCAACAGTGAGAATGTACTGGCACGCATTCGTCAGTGGCGCGATATCTGTCCGGATATCGCATTACGCAGCACCTTCATCGTCGGTTTTCCGGGTGAAACCGAGCAAGAATTCGAAGAACTATTGGCTTTTCTGGAAGAAGCACAGCTCGACCGGGTAGGAGCATTTGCTTATTCACCTGTCAAAGGTGCGGCCGCCAATGCACTACCTGATCCGGTTCCTCCTGAAATACAACAGGAACGCCTAGCCAGATTCATGCAACACCAGGAGGAAATTAGCAAACAACGTCTGGCTGCGAAAAAGGGGCAGCAATTCAGGGTGCTGGTGGATACCGTAGATGAAAACGGCGCAATTGCCAGAAGTTATGCCGATGCACCGGAAATAGATGGTGTTGTTTACATCGATGATGCTTCAACTCTCAAGCCAGGTGACTGGGCAGATGTGCGCGTTATCGATACCGATATCCACGATTTATGGGCAGAGAAAATCTGAAGTCCATTCAGAAATATACGAACCAGTTTAATACTGGTTCGTGCTATCCAGAAAAAACCCCTCTGAATAACTCAAACTTATTTTTACGGAATACAGATAAAAATCACTGTCATTGCCAAGTAGCGCCAAAGCCATCCAGTATCTCATTTACAAATAACTATTTCTGATCGGGTGCCAGTGCTTTTGCACAAATTACCCGAAATCAGCCTGTATCACTGCGCGATACCAGACCACAACCTTCTTCAATCGCATAAACAAGTCTTCTCTATACCTCCCCGCACAAACTGAAACTCCTGATTACTCCGCACAAAGGAAGGATTCAGATCATTTTTTCATCGTTAAAGGTTCCCATAAAAATCTCCGTAGGAATCCAAAGCTGTCAGGAAAGTTTACAAGAAGAAAATCACTCTGTTTAGCTGCTTCCATAAATCAATCAAATATTCATTAATATCATATATATAGATAATTGATACAAATGTGGCATGCAACGTGCTTTTTATCAATCAAGGTTATTCAGGACTAATACCTCATTAACTCTGGCAGTTGTAAAAACAAGAATTCTTAATCAAGGAGATTTACTATGAAGAAAGCACTCATTGCAGCAACTTTGTTTGCCGCAATCGGAACAGCGCATGCTGATCCGATTACATTGACCCATACGGCTACACTCGGAAATGGAATTACAGGAACCCTTCCCCATAATTCATCATGGTCAGGAAATCCATGGAATCAGGGAAAACCTATTCAAGGAAACGTATATGCAGGAGAATTCAAATTCAAAACAGCTGAAGGATTAGATTTCTACGCATTCTGTGCTGATATTTTCCATACGCTAAAGTCTGGAATCACGTACCAAATGGACGCCCTGACAGCAGGAAGTGTTGCCGGGATTGGTTCCTGGGAAATTGCACGACTTGGTTATTTGTTTGATAACTATGGCAACTACCTCAATGATCCGACGAAAGGAAAAGAATTGACGGCATTCCAGCTCACGATGTGGGAAATCCTGTTTGAAAATGGTAACAATCAAGGTAATAAGAATGGGGATCCACTTTCGAAAGGTAATTTTAAAGTAGATGGATTTGGTGATGCAGATAATCTGGCAAATACCTGGATAAAAGATATTTATGACAATGCTGAAGATGGCACAGAAAGCGAGTTGTATGATTTGTTTTTTCTGACATCGAGTTCTACTTGTGACAAATCTAAAAATGGAAAATGTCAAGAATGGTCACAGAATTCCCAAAACCTGATTTCCTGGACAGCCAAACCGGAAGATCCACAAGATCCAAATGAAATACCCGAACCCATGCCACTGGTTCTTCTGACCGCCGGTTTACTGGCATTGGGATTTACCAGAAAACTGCGCTGCTGTTAATCTTTCAAGCCGGAGATAATTCTCTGGCTTCATGGGAAACATCTCTAAAACCGGTGTTAGGGCGAGTACTGTGTTGTATGGCACTCTCGCCTTCCCGCCTATCTAATATGTTTTTCTGTTATTCTCCGTCTGACCCATTCCCGCCCCACCCTCCAAAAAGAACAGAATCATTAAAATACTCTTGGCAGATTAATAATTAGTATCTACGGTTCATAAGAAAACTGATAATTTTCACAACTGATTGAACCTATTTTCATAAAGAAGCCTCAACAAGGGCACATCAGTCTGAGCCATGAAATAACGACAGGAGATCATGACAAACATGACGAATATGAAAAGCAGGATCGAGAACAGCCTGCAATCATTGCAGCCACAGTTTCTGGAAGTAATCAACGAAAGCTATCGACACGCTGTCCCGGAGGGATCTGAATCTCATTTCAAGGTGACGATCGTTTCCGACGCATTTGATGGCAAAACGCTCGTGGCGCGTCATCGGCTGGTCAATACCACGTTGACACAAGAAATCATCCGTTCGATTCATGCACTGGCACTGCATACACTGACACCTGCAGAGTGGCAGGCTCGCAATGAAACAGCACGCGAATCCCCGCCTTGTCTGGGTGGCTCGATCGCAGAAAAACGGGCCGGAGCCGGAAAGAAATGATTTTCTATAAACAAATGTATTGATTGTCTCAGGAAAAATCGGAGAAAGGACTATGCGTAAACTGTTAAATTTTCTGACGAATTTTCTGGCACCTGCCTCTCTACTGGTTTTAGTATCGATGCTGGGGGGCTGTGGTTATAACACGTTGCAGTCTACCGATGAGCAGGTTCAGTCGAGCTGGTCGGAAGTGCTCAACCAGTATCAGCGCCGGGCAGATCTGATTCCGAATCTGGTCAATACCGTCAAAGGTTTTGCTGCCCAGGAAAAAGAGGTGCTGCTGGGTGTGACCGAAGCTCGTTCCAGAGCTGGCAGTATTCAGGTATCGCCGGAGCTTATCGATGATCCCGAAGCCTTTGCTCGATTCCAGAACGCTCAGGGCGAGCTGACCGGTGCATTGTCGCGATTGCTGGCCATCGCGGAAAACTATCCGCAGCTCAAATCAGATGCAAACTTCCGCGATTTGCAGGCACAGCTGGAGGGGACAGAAAACCGCATTGCGGTCGCTCGCAATCGTTATATCAAGGCTGTTCAGGAATATAACGTGACGGTGCGTTCGTTTCCGGGCAATCTCACCGCGATGATGTTCGGGTTCAAAGTAAAACCCAACTTCACGGTGGAAAATGAAAAAGCGCTCTCCACTCCACCAGCAGTCGATTTTGGGGCGCCTGCCACTGCACAATGATCGATACCTCCCGGTATTTTCACCAAATCATGCGGTATCCGGTCATGATCCGCTGCATCAATCTACTATCCTTGGTACTGCTGCTCGCCTTGGCCAACGGTGCACTGGCCGAAATCGCCGTACCATCGCTCAAATCACATGTCACTGACCTGACGGAAACACTCTCCAGTATGGAAATTTCCCGGCTGGAACAGCAGCTGACCGATTTCGAAGCAAAAAAAGGCAGTCAGATCGCCTTATTAATTATCCCGACCACGCAACCCGAAACCATCGAGCAATATTCGATACGGGTAGCCGAGGTGTGGAAACTTGGCCGCAAAGGTATCGATGATGGCGTATTGCTGCTGGTTGCCAAGAATGACAGAACCCTGCGCATCGAAACGGGTTATGGACTTGAAGGTGTTCTGCCGGATGCTCTCGCCCGGCGCATCATCGATGAAATCATCGTGCCAAAATTCAGGCAGGGTCATTTTTTTGGTGGATTACAGGCCGGAGTCGAACAGATCATCAGCATCATCGAAGGTGAAACCCTGCCAGAATCTGAACCGGCTGGTGGAGCGAGCCTGGCGGTAGAAAACATCATCCCCTTTCTGTTCATTGCACTGGTATTGGGGAGAACGCTTCAATCCATGTTTGGAAGAATGGCAGGCGCCACGATCACGGGTTCGATTGCAGGTGCTCTCACCTGGCTGATTTCATCCTCGATCGCGGTTGCTTTGCTCATTGCCATTGCGATATTCGTTATCAGTCTGTTTGAACAAACCGGGAGAATCATACATCGAGGTGGGCCCGGATACAGAAACTGGCCTGGAGGAGGTTTCTCCGGTGGCGGATTCCGTGGGGGTGGAGGTGGTTTCGGGGGCGGTGGTGCTTCAGGAAGATGGTAACAGGGAAAAATATGGATCCTGTGCGTATTCTTCGACACCTCATCACAGGCCAGTCAGCTATAAAACGGGCATTTCCACCTGCTACGCTGACGGTAATCGAACAGGCCATTGCACATTCTGAAACTCTGCACGGAGGTGAAATCGTCTTTGCGGTAGAAGCCTCACTCGATCTGCCTCTGTTACTGCAAAACCAGATTATTCGTGAACGGGCTATCGATGTCTTTTCCCTGCTGCGGGTATGGGATACTGAACACAACAATGGTGTGCTGATTTATCTGCTGATGGCAGATCATGATGTAGAAATCGTAGCGGATCGGGGTATTCACACCAAGGTCGATCAGGTCGTCTGGGAAACAGCATGCGATACCATGAAAACCACCTTTAGACACGGACAGTTCGAACAGGGCGTTCTTGCCGGAATCGATCTGTCAACCCGGGTTTTGCAGCAATTTTTTCCAGCCAGCACTGATAAAAGAAAAAGTGAACTCCCCGACAAACCAGTGGTATTGTGATCAAGTCCGATCAGCCATATCTGCGAAATTGAAAACAATATGAATCAGTCTTGATATGGCTGTTTCATCACCGCTAAAGCTATAATACCGCCGCTGCTCCTGCCCGCATTGGATGAAAGCTCACCGCAATGTAAAAAATCACGTGAAGAATCCGCGTAAAAAATGAACGCTATTGGGTAGCAGCGCTACTGAAAATGATTCATAAGCATATTACCAATCTCAAGGTGGATCATTCTGGCTACTCGGCAAGAACTTTCTGATTTCCTGAGCGAAGTCGAGCTGCGTGCGTACAAGCAAGCATTATTCGCCGTGCAGGATGAGCATGCCGCACTGGATATCGTGCAGGACTCCATGATGAAGCTGGTCGAGAAATACCCGCATAAATCACTTACCGAGCTTCCTCTCCTGTTTCAGCGAATTTTACAGAATACCATTCGTGATTTTTACCGACGGCAGAAATCCCGTTCACTCTGGGTGACCTTGTTCTCATCGTTCATGCCTGATTCGAATGAAAAAGAAACCGGATATTCGGATATCCCCGAATCACTACCGGTGGCACAGGATTTTGGTTATAAAAACAATCCTGGTACTGCGGCAGAACAATCCGAGCTCATCGAACTGATCAGCAAGGCACTGGAAACTTTACCGCCACGTCAACGGGAAGCCTTTCTGCTGCGTTACTGGGAAGAGATGGATGTAGCCGAGACAGCGAAAATCATGGATTGCTCGGAGGGAAGCGTAAAGACACATTGTTCCCGTGCCGCACATACACTCGCTGCTCTGCTGGAAAGTAAAGGAGTCAAACGATGAACGAAGAGGAAGAAACGGGAAGGACCATAGCAAGGCTGTTGGATCGCAGTCTGAACGACGTTACTCCGGGCACCCTGTACCGTCTGCAGGCAGTGCGCAGAGCTGCTCTGGAACATTACCAGCCGGCAGAAAAAGTGCTTCATGCAGGTGTTGGAATTTCAGCCCAGAGCGGATATCACTGGCTTTCTGCACATGCCGGCAGATTGCTGCTGACGGCAAGCCTGCTGCTTTTTCTCGCAATCCACAGTTATTGGCAAATGAATAACAGGGTCGATGACACCATACTCACTCCGGTCATTCTTACCAATGATCCACCGATCGGGTCGCAAGAAATCGAGGATACTGCCAATGGCTATGAAGCAGCCGATGAAGATATTGTTGAAGAAACGGATTCCCGTGAGGATATTGATCATGGTAATTATGGCGGTGAAGCCGATACTTCAGAAACTGAAAGTAGTACTAATGGCACAGCAGATTCCGATGACGTCACCCGTTCCTTTGATTCTACTGAGATTCAGGAGACTGAAAATACAGCTGAAGTCCCCTATGCAACCAATTATGATCAGGATTCAGTGACTGAAGAGGATACTGGTGTTATCAGTGATCATTTGCAAAACTCCGAAGACACCATTGATTCCTACGATACGGAAAATACTCAGGATTCAACCGCCACAATCGATGAATGATGCATTTCTGCAGTAACCTATCGGGGAAAATGACCGGATCCGATCCGGTCATTTTCTTCAAACGGTAGCAACAACCGTTTCCGCATTACGCCAAACTATCTTTTTTTGTGATCAATGCAATCCAACATCAGCGATCTGCCCCATACGGTTCCCCCTGATTTTCCGTCACACTGGCAAACATGGATCGGCCCCATACTCAATGAGCATGAGCAGATTCATGCCTGGCTGGAAACCGATCTCGACGGTCAGTTGAATTTTTCATCAGGGTTGGTCGTCATTACGACACACCGGATTTTCTCCAGAATGGCAAACGATGAAAACTGGCAGGTATGGCCTTGTCGGCAGGATATGAAACTGACTTATCAGGATCATGCCGGCGTTTGCAGTATCGAATTGTCTGATACCCATGCGCAGCTTGCCTGCTGGCATTGCACGCTGGGCAGGCATCCGGCGGTGGATCAACTGATTACTCATTTTTCCCGGCTGATTGCCGCACATGACGCTGCGACAGAACTGACCGGAAGCAACGTTGCGGATAATGAATCAGCTTCAACAGAAGGTGGCGAAAGCTCCCCTGCCAGCGATCAGGAAGCAACTGCCACTCCACCCTCCACCTGGACGCTGTTCCGACTCTGGCGTTTCGCCAGGCCATACAAATGGCAGTTGCTCACCGGTTTCATACTGATGCTGGGCAGCACCGCAGCCGCACTGGTGCCACCCTATCTGACCATGCCGCTCATGGATAATGTGCTGATTCCGTATCAGAACGGTCATCCAATCGATGTCGATCTGGTGACGTTCTATCTGTCCGGCCTGCTGGCAGCAGCCATCCTGGCATGGATACTGGGCTGGTTACGCACCTATACACTGGCCAGGGTATCAGAGCGTATCGGCGCAGATCTGCGAACGACGACCTATGAGCACCTGCTCAGTCTTTCACAAGCCTATTTCGGCGGCAAGCGTACCGGCGATCTGATGGCGCGCATCGGCGCAGAAACTGACCGGATCAACCTGTTTCTTTCGCTCAATCTGCTCGATTTTGCCACGGATGTGCTCATGATCACCCTGACCGTCATCATCCTGGTGTCGATCAATCCATGGCTGGCACTCATCACCCTGCTCCCTCTGCCGATCATTGCCTGGCTGATTCATCTGGTTCGCGACCGGTTGCGCGTCGGTTTTGAAAAAACCAACCGGGTCTGGGCTGAAGTCAACAACGTTCTGGCAGATACCCTGCCCGGCATCCGTGTCGTCAAGGCATTTGCGCAGGAAGAAAGAGAGATCGAGCGTTTCCGCACAGTCAATCAGCGCAATGTGGAAATCAATGACCGCGTCAACAAAGTCTGGGCACTGTTCACTCCCACAGTAACGTTGCTGACAGAATGCGGTCTGCTGGTCGTCTGGATTTTCGGTATCTGGCAGGTATCACAGGACCACATCACCGTTGGTGTACTGACTGCTTTTCTGGCCTACATCGGTCGCTTTTATCTGCGACTGGATTCGATGAGCCGGATCGTCTCGGCCACACAAAGGGCAGCCGCAGGAACCAAACGGATCTTCGATATTCTCGATCACGTTTCCAGCGTTCCCGAACCGGTAAAACCTGTTCATCTGCCGGTGATGAAAGGCCATATCGAGCTGCGTAACGTCAGTTTCCGTTACGGGACACGCCGGGTTATCCAGAATCTTGATTTCACGATCGAGCCCGGTGAGATGATCGGACTGGTCGGACACAGTGGTTCAGGCAAAAGCACGCTCATCAACCTGATCTGCCGTTTTTATGATGTCACCGATGGCTCCATTCTGATCGACGGCGTCGATATCCGTGCACTTCCCATCGCGGAGTATCGAAAACATATCGGGCTGGTACTGCAGGAACCCTTCCTTTTCTTCGGTACCATTGCCGAGAATATCGCCTATGGCAAACCTGGTGCTTCCCGCAGGGAAATCATCGCAGCAGCACGTGCTGCCCATGCTCATGAATTTATTCTGCGCCTGCCTTACGGTTATGATTCCCTGGTGGGAGAACGCGGACAGGCATTGTCAGGTGGGGAAAGACAGCGTATTTCCATCGCACGGGCATTGCTGATCGACCCGCGCATCCTGATACTGGATGAAGCCACTTCGTCAGTCGATACTCAAACCGAGCAGGAAATCCAGGGAGCACTCGATAATCTCGTTTCCGGCCGAACGACCATTGCAATTGCCCATCGTCTCTCAACCTTGCAGGAGGCAAGCCGGCTGGTCGTACTGGATCACGGCAGAATCGTGGAAACGGGAAACCATGAAGAACTGATGGCTCGCCAGGGACATTATTACCAGCTTTATCAATCCCAATCGCGCAGCAGTGATGATGAAAACCGACTCGATACATCCGAAAAAATAATGGATATCCGAGGAAACCGTGTATGAATCTGTCTGACTGCAAACTGAGCCGAAATGCCTTCGGCAAACTGGTCGTCACGACAAAGGATCAGATCCATGAAGGTGTAGTGCCTGTGCGCGCATTCCCGATCACGGCCATCAATGAAGGTATCGCACTGGTCGATGGCCACGGCCATGAAGTGACCTGGATAGACAGCCTGGCTGAATTACCCGAAACAGAACGTATTCTGATCGAACAGGAACTCGCCAGCCGTGAATTCATGCCCGAGATAAAGTGTATCGACAGAGTTTCGAGTTTCGCCACACCCAGCACCTGGCAGGTACAGACGGATCGGGGAGAAACCTGCTTTATCCTCAAGGGAGAGGAAGATATCCGTCGTCTGTCACTGGCTACCCTGCTGATTACTGACAGTTACGGCATCCATTTTCTGATTCGCGACCGGTCAATGCTGGATCGCCACAGCAATAAGCTGCTGGATCGTTTTTTGTGAAATGAGACAAAAGCAACAATTAAAACTTTCTTTATCGCACTGCAGTCATTCCGAAAAGCTGATACAGAGATCGTGTGACCTGAATACTATCACTGACGGCAAGTCGTCCAAGTTCACCACGTATCAGCCGGTGATCGAGCGTGAACAGCTTGAAGCGTACGACAGAAGGAGCCGGGAGACCGGCACTGACCAGATCATCGATCAGGCAATCGAGCGGCCAGGCTGGATTGGCGGCTGAGGTAATCATGGCCAGCACCGAATGGCCGATTGGATCGTTGAATGTGGCTGCATCCGAGAGTACGAGTGCCGGACGGTTTTTGGCAGCCGTACGGTCGGTAAACGGAAAAGGCACTTTCAATACCGTGAAACGTTCATAACTCACGATAAGCTTCCTCATCGGCTGCGCCTGCCCACTCGGAAAGCGTTCCCTCCACTGCTTTCAGGTATTCGATATCGAGCGGTTGTACACGTCGAATGCGTGCACTACCATCATCCGACATTTCCCAGATAATCAAATCGCCCGGTTTTATACGCAACGCTGCACGAATATCAGCCGGTATCGTGGTCTGTCCCTTTGAGGTTACTTTTGCAATAATAGTCATCTTGATTCCTTACTGTAAGGAAATCATACTTTATTACAACCTTTCTGCCATTGCAAGAATCTGATTATGTATGTAGTGCACTCGCTTTCAGCAAGAAATGAAAGGTATCCAGAAAAATCCAGGTTTGCTGTAAACCGATTTGGCATATCGCGCGTTAATTGGAGGGTGTACATTCAGATCCTCCCTTCATGTCAACTCCTATTGCAATTCATACTGACCCTTCTGTTCACAGCACCAAAGATCTCAAGTTTCTTGAAATACGTTATCTGAACGGTCCCAATATGTGGACGTATCACCCGGTTCTGGAAGCAATCGTCGATATTGGTGAGCTCGAGAACTATCCGTCGGATACGATTCCCGGTTTTTATGAGCGATTGTCATCGTGGCTGCCATCACTGATCGAGCATCGCTGCAGTTATGGTGAGCCAGGCGGATTTCTGCGCCGTGTTCAGGAAGGAACCTGGCCCTGCCACATTCTTGAACATGTCACACTTGAATTGCAGAATCTTGCCGGAATGCGGGGAGGATTCGGTCGGGCACGTGAAACCTCGACTTCCGGGGTATACAAGGTAGTCGTCAGTGCATGGCATAAGGAAATAACGCTCAAAGCACTGTATCTGGCCCGGGAGCTGGTACTGGCCGCAATGGGATTCGATCAGGTACAACTCGCTTACGATGTGCAGCATGCCATCGGGCAGTTGCGTGACATGATCGATTCGCACTGGATCGGCCCTTCCACTGCCTGCATCGTCGACGCTGCTGCCGCTCATAATATTCCATCGATTCGTCTGCTGGATAAAGGCAATCTCATTCAACTGGGACATGGATCGCGCAGTCGGTATATCTGGACAGCGGAAACAGATCGAACCACGGCCATCGCTGAAAACATTTCACGTGACAAGGAACTGACCAAATCGCTGTTGCGTGCCTGCGGTGTACCCGTCCCGGAAGGACGTATCGTGACCGATCCGGCGGATGCCTGGCTGGCTGCCGAAGATATTGGTCTGCCCGTCGTGATCAAACCCGGGGATGGAAATCACGGGCGTGGCGTTTTTATCGAGCTGAGTAACCGTGAGGAAATCGAGGCCGCTTTTCCGATTGCCCTGCAGGAAGGTAGTGATGTACTGGTTGAACGCTATATTCCTGGAATCGAACATCGTCTGCTCATCGTGGGGGGGCAGCTCGTGGCCGCTGCGCGGGGAGATTCGGTCTTCGTTACCGGGGATGGTGTTTCCACGATTGCAAAACTGATAGAAGATCAGATCAATTCCGATCCGCGTCGGGGTACTTCTGAAAATCATCCGCTCAATTTCATCGAGCTGGATAATGCGATTCGAATGGAGCTCGCACACCAGGGTTACACCGGTGATTCCATTCTGCCTTCAGGAACAAAGGTACGAATACAGCGCAACGGCAATCATGCAATCGATATCACCGATGAAGTCCATCCGGCGACGGCTGATCTGGCTGTACTGGCTGCCCGCATCATCGGTCTGGATATTGCCGGAATCGACCTGGTTGTAGAAGATATTTCACGCCCGCTTGCCGAACAAGGGGGCGCCATCGTCGAGGTCAACGCCGGCCCCAGCCTGCTCATGCATATCAAACCCGCTATCGGCAAACCGAGACCGGTAGGCGAGGCAATCATCGATCAACTGTTTCCGAATCAGGATCAGGGTCGTATTCCTGTCGTTGGTATTACCGGCAGCAAGGGCATGACGATCATTGCCCGTCTCGTCGCCAGTCTGCTCACGCTATCAGGCAGACGTACCGGTCTGGCATGCAGCAGCGGACTTTATCTCGATCACAGGAAAATCGATCACGGCAACTGCGCCAATCATAAATCAGCCCGCCGTATTCTGATGAACCGCACTGTTGAAGCAGCTGTTTTCGAAAATGGTTTCGATACCATGCTCGAGGAAGGTCTGCCGTATGACAGTTGTCAAGTAGGGATCGTCACCCGGATAGAACCGGCATTGCATTTTGCTCATCAGTGGATCGATACATCCGAACAGGTTTTCAAGGTACTCAGAACGCAAGTGGATGTCGTTTCTCCCACCGGAGGCAAAAGAGAAGGAGACATTTTGCCGGAAATCATACTGCCAACCGGTGCCGCCATTCTGAATGCCCAGGATCCCATGCTGGTTCAGATGGCGGATTTATGTCAGGGAGAGGTCATTTACATCAGTTGTGATCCCACACTGCCCGTGATCAGCGTCCATCGGCAGGAAGGAACAGGCCCGACCCGGGGAAAACGTGCGGTCACCGTGCGTAACTGGGAAATCCTGCTGATCGATGGAACGGCTGAAACAATACTGATCCGACTGGATGAACTGCAGGCAAAAACCAGCCCTGTAGAAACAGCACACCTGCTGGCAGGTGTCGGAGCAGGCTGGGCACTGGGTATGTCACCCGATTTCATTCGTACCGGTTTGATCACATTCCTGCAACACCAGGAAAAGCAATCGATCGTTTACCAAACTTTCTAAAGTCAGATCATTTAAGGAAAATATCCATGAAGGTATTACAAATTCGTGCACTGCGTGGACCCAACGTCTGGAGTAAACTTGCCGCTATCGAAGCCACACTCGTTTTCGAACAGAATGAATGTCTGCCTGACAGCATTCCCGGCTTCGATACACGCCTGCGTGAATATTTTCCGGATATCGCTCTGCTTCAGCCAGTCGACTGGCAGGAAACGACTCTTGCTCACATCCTGGCATTCATTACTCTCAAACTTCAGGAACGGGCGGGCTGTTCCGTCAGCTTCAGCCGCGTGATAAAAATGGCAGAGGCAAATACCTGGCGTGTCGTCGTGGAATATAGCGAAGAGGCCGTTGGCCGACTGGCGCTGGAGCAATCCCTCGCATTGTGCCGGGCAGTGGCAGAAGCCGCTCCGTTTGACACCAGCGAGGTAGCGAACCGTCTACGTGAGCTGTACGAGGACATCCGTCTCGGGCCCAGTACGAACTCGATCGTGCAGGCCGCTGTCAGGCGTAAAATTCCCTACCGCCGTCTGACTGACGGCAGTCTGGTTCAATTTGGCTGGGGAAGCCGGCAGCGGCGTATCCTGGCTTCCGAAAGTGATCTTACCAGTGTTGTTGCGGAATCCATTGTGCAGGACAAGGATCTCACCAAGATGCTTTTACATACAGCCGGTATTCCTGTTCCGACCGGGCGACCGGTGATCAGCGCCGATGATGCCTGGGCAGCAGCCTGTGAAATAGGTGCACCGGTCGTCATCAAACCGCAGGATGGCAACCAGGGCAAAGGTGTTACGGCCAATCTGACCGATCGTGACCAGATAAAAGCGGCCTATCATGTCGCGGCGGAAAGAAACAGAAATATCCTGGTCGAACGTTATATCAGCGGACATGATTACCGGTTACTGGTCGTGGGCAACAAGCTGGTTGCAGCCGCAAGGCGTGATCCGCCACAGGTAGTGGGTGATGGCATCCACAGCATCGCTCAACTGGTGAAACAGATCAACAGTAATCCGCTGCGCAGCGAAGGACATGCAAATCTGCTGACCAGAATTCATCTGGATGAAATCTCTCTGGCGCACCTTGCATTGCAAGGGCTCAATACAGCTTCCGTTCCGGACAAGGGCAAGCTGGTGACATTGCGTAATAACGCCAATCTTTCCACCGGTGGCACGGCAACAGACGTAACAGACGAAGTTCATCCCGATATTGCCGAGTGTGCTGTGATGGCTGCCCGGATGACAGGCATCGATATCTGCGGGATCGATGTGATATGCAGTAACCTGTCGCGCCCGCTGGGAGAACAGGGGGGAGCAGTCATCGAAGTCAATGCCGCCCCTGGTCTGCGTATGCATCTGCAGCCTTCATACGGCAAACCGCGTGCAGTGGGAGAAGCCATCATTGATCATCTGTTCGCGCCAGGTGAGAACGCACGTATCCCGGTAATCGCAGTAACCGGCACCAATGGAAAAACCACTACGGTGCGTTTGATTGCCAATATGCTGGAAAACAACCGGTTACGGGTGGGTATCGCCTGCACTGATGGTGTATTCGTCAACGGCCAGTGCGTGGATACGGGGGATTGCAGCGGCCCGCAAAGTGCCCGAAACATACTGTTTCACCCCGAGGTCGATGCGGCAGTATTGGAAACCGCGCGTGGCGGTATTCTGCGCGAGGGGCTGGGATTTGATTATTGTGATGTGGCCGTTGTCACCAACATCGGCCGAGGAGATCATCTCGGCCTGGCCAATATCAATACGGCTGAAGAGCTGGCAGCCGTCAAACGTACCATCGTGGAAAATGTCAACCCCAAAACCGGTGTTGCGGTGCTGAATGCAGATGATCCACTGGTTCTCGGTATGGCAAGCCACTGTCCGGGAAATGTCACCTTCTTTTCCCGTAACCACCGTCATCCGGTAATTCTGGAGCAGCGTGTTCAAGGCAAACGTGTAATCTACATGGAAGATCATCATATCGTCGTTGCAGAAGCGGGAACTGAACGGCGAATTTCCCTCAGCCAAATTCGTCTGACGAAAAATGGCATGATCAGCTTCCAGATAGACAATGCCATGGCATCTATTGGTGCAGGATTGGCCGTCGGGCTCAATTGGACGACCATCTGTGCAGGACTGGCCGATTTCGTCAGCGATGCACAGACCGTTCCAGGGCGGTTCAATCTGTTCAATTACCGGGAAGCGACTCTGATAGCAGATTACGGCCATAACCCGGATGCCATGGAAGCCTTGGTATGCGCCATCGATCATATTCCTGCAAAGAAACGCACAGTGGTCATCAGTGCGGCAGGCGATCGCCGTAATGAAGATATCCGGTTGCAAACCCGGATTCTGGGGGATGTGTTCGATGAAGTCGTGCTGTTTCAGGACAAATGTCAACGCGGTCGAGCTGACGGTGAGGTGCTCGGGTTATTGCGGGAAGGGTTGGAGAATGCCAAACGTGTGCGCAAGGTCAGTGAAATCCGCGGCGAATTCAAGGCGATCGATACAGCGCTGACCAATCTGGAAGCAGGTGAACTTTGCCTTATTCTGATCGATCAGGTTGAACAGGCACTCGGATATATCCACTCCCGCATTGCTGTGGCCTGACAGAAATCATTCTGAACCGGCATGCAGAAGTTCAGGCCCTGTCACTGCTCCGGTATTTTGCAGACGGCTTCGACAAGCCGGAAATTACGAACTATATTCAATAAGGCCCGCCATAGTGAATAAGATCACGATGACGGGTTTTTTGTGACACAAGCCTATGGGGGTATAGTTATATTGTTACTTAGCGAATCAGAATATTTTCTCCACGACCCGCTTCCGGATCAGCGTCATTAGTGAACATAATGACGGCGATTGCACCGGAGTGTGCATGACGCATCGAATGATCGACGATCGCGTTGGCACCTTCAACCGGAGAAATCAGATCCAGCGTTGCCGCATCCCCCGCTCCTATCAGATAGGATTGCAGGGCATACTGGACGTTTTTGGGGTTACCGCTGGGGTAAACCCGATCCCAGATCCCTGCTATGGGGTGAAGGGATGACAGTTCATTGGGTCCGGCGTTGACGAAGTAAATGCGCACCCGTTCACCTGGTTTGGCCTGCAGCCAGCTGGTGGCTTCAGAATCGTGCACCGGGTCATACTTGAAAACTCCTCCATTGAATACGACATTACTCCATTTGTTCTGCATCATGGCTGTTTTGTCGTCAGGATTCTCGTAATGCTCAGCCTGAATCAGCACATATTCACGATCTGCTTTGGGTAATGCATTTGCATCTTTCGGATCCACGATGATCACACCGTACATACCTCGTGCGATGTGTTGAATCATCGGATCAGAGCCACAGTGATAAAAAAATACACCGGGATTATCAGCAGTAAAGGTGTATTTTTTTGTTTCACCCGGCTTGATCGACTCGAAATCCTCCACCACATCCAGCCTGGCAGCATGGAAATCCATGGAATGGGAGTTCTTACTATTTTTGTCATTGATGAGGGTAAATTCTACCGTATCCCCTTCAGTGACCCGTACGACCGGACCGGGAACCTTACCGTCGAACGTCCAGGCACGATAAGTACTTCCCTTATTGTCGTAGGCCACATCGGTTTCAACTGCATGTAACGTTACCTGCACTGTTTTGGCTTCAGCCTGAATCCCCATCAGGAGAAAACCGCTTGCCAACATGCCCCTCAGTAATTGCTTGTACTTCATTCTCTTATTCCTCTTTTTTTATTGATCTGAACCACATTTGCAGACATGACGTAAATAAGCCGCCAGCTGATTGACTTCTTCATCACTGAAAACGCCCCCCCAGGCAGGCATCAGCACCGATTTGTTTGCAGCCAGCCCTCCCTTTTTGATCACATCGATGATTTCACTGTTGGGTATGTCACCCATGCCCTTGGCATCACTGTGATCACGCGGCTGAACGGACATAAAGACGCTGTTGACACCGTTGCCATCCCGGTTCACACCATGGCACTGGGTGCAGTAAGTGTCATACAGACGCTCGGCATGCTCGAATGAATCATCACTGGCGGCAGCGGCCGGTTCCATGAAGGCAAGCAGTGAAATCAGACCAATGCTGGTCAGCCATGAAAAAGAAATTGAATTACGGCTATTCATTTTTTATCCTCCTTTGCGCTCAGTTGTACGATATAGCTGGTAAGTTTTTGCAGATCTGCATCAGAAATATCGAGTTTCGGCATCCAGACACCTTTGTCTATTTTCTGTGGATCCTTGATATAGCTGTAAATGAAGTCGGGTTGCAGACGCTTGCCCGCAGTCGCCATTTCCGGGCCGGATAACCCTCCTTTTCCGGGAACGGCCGAATGGCAGGCGGCGCAACCGCGCAGTTTATTGAAGTACATGGCGCCCATCGACATGGCAACTTTCTGATCCTTGAAGGCTCCTTTCTCGATCAGGCCATCAGGATCGGTTAACGTCATCAGTGCATTGGCAGCTGCTTCGGCATCCTCCCTGGCCAGTTTGGGGTGAGGGGCAAGGGATGATTCATCCACCACGTCCTCCTTGGTGCCGGGTTTGACATGCTTGCGATAGAATTCACCGGCCGGGCGAATCTTCGCCGGGTCCTGCAGCCACTCCACCAGCCACTCCTTGTTGAATTTATTCCCGGCGTAGTGGAGATCAGGCCCTTTGCGCTCCCACAGCCGATCCAGAGAATTACTTTCCGGCTTGGTCAATGCATGGCAGGAAGCGCACTTTGATTGAAGTACGGCTGGCACATCTGCCGCATGAACGGCAAGTGACGTTGCGAAGAAACTCGCACCGATTGCTGCAAACAAGTAAGGTTTCATTATTTTCTCCTTTGGTTTGTTGTGTTACACATCATTCCTCAATGGGTTCTCCTTTGAAGACTTTGGAGTTATGCATTCCAAGATCTTTTTTCAGAGATTCTTCGTAATAAAAATCCGGTACAAACTTTTTGTCTTTCCATACATAGAAGGGATGATCGATTCCGATTTCCTCGTATTCAATCGTCGTCATGATTCCTCCATCGGGCTTATCTCCGTTGGTGGTGTGCGTATCGACATGGTCGTGAATCATCCACAGACCCGGGTTATCCATATTGAGGATGACGTCGTAACGTTCACCAGGCCCGATGAGGACGGTATCGCCTTTGATGGGTTTATCCAGCGGGAATCCATCCTTGAACGCTATTTGTGAAATGTGGCCATGGGTGTGAATGGCGTGAACATGATCGCCTGCACCAATGAGTCGCAATCTGATGACATCCCCTTTCTTGACACGTATCGGCTGTGTTTCGGGAAAGGATTTGGCGTTGATCGTGTAGTAATCGAAAACATCTCCCGGAATACCACCTTCACCCGGTTTGTTCGCCCAGGATGACACCCAGTCGGACAGCATCAGGATGTAATCCTTGGTCACCGTTTTCTCGATCGGGAGAGGATTCTTGGGTTCCACGATGAGAGGGCCCCACATGCCGCGCATGGTGACATGCTCGTTGACATTGACATGGCAGTGGTACCACATGGTACCGGCGGGTTCAGCCTTGAATTTATAGGTGAACGTATCACCAGGCTCTATCGCATGCTGGGTGGCATGAGGAACGCCATCGCTCTGCCAGGTGCCGCGCTGGAGCATGCCATGCCAGTGAATCGTGTGTGGCAGCGTGGTCATGTTGGTCACATTCACGGTGACATCATCTCCTTCCATGACATGGATGAGCGGTGCAGGAACCTGGCCATTGAAGGCAAAGGTGTGGAAATCTCTTTTGCCGACCAGAACGATGCGTGTATCTTCAATGGATAAATCGAATTCACGTTTTTCCGCCTGGCTGGTCAGAGGAATCAGCGCCAGCACGACCAGCATCAGAATGATGTGGGTAAAGCGGTAAGACGAAAATAACGAGATTAAATTTTTCATAAAAACAGTCCTTTTGGTGTATATTAGATACATCTTTTTCTGCACGAAAGACCTTTAAATACAGTCATATTTAACTTCTTCGGTGATCATTAACCACCTCCTCTTAAAGATATATTATTAATATATCTTTTAATGGATTTTACCCGTTCGATTCAGATTGTCAACCAGTCGGGCAGAAATAAAAAAGTGGGGATATACTTGTTAACCCCCACTCAATAAATGGGTAATACTTCATGAGACTGACGAATTACAGCGATTACGCGTTACGCATCCTCACTTATCTCGGTTTGAAAAGAGAGGAATTGTCCACCATTACGGAAATTGCGGATTGTTACGGTATTTCGCGCAACCATGTCGTCAAGATCGTGCATCACCTTGGCCAACTGGGTTATGTGGATACACTGAGAGGAAAGAATGGGGGCATCCGCCTGGCTCACGCCCCTGAGAAAATCAATATCGGTGAAGTAATACGTCATACAGAAACTTCGATGGATATCGTCGAATGTTTCAGTAATCAGAATTCATGCATCATCGGTTGCAGTTGTGTGCTGCGCACAGCCATTTCGGAAGCACTCTCCGCGTTCATGGCCGTGCTGGACGACTATACGCTGGCTGATCTGATAGCGCCCAGACGTCAGCTGAGCAGAAAGCTGCACGTCATGCAGATATCTGACAGCCTGTCTGATTAATCGAACTGAAAGTTGTAGAACAGATCGACCGAACTGTCATCACCTGCCCGGGTGACGACTGAAACACGGGGGAATAAACTGTAGGTCAGCTTGGCAATACCGGCAGAAGCGGAGGTCAGGCCACGCTCATAACTCAGATAGGCACGTGATGACAACCGCTTGCCGATGGTACCGACCTGGTTAGTCAAAGATCCACCCGCCTGCTGCCGGATCGAGAAATCATCGATCCCCATTCCTTGCGTAATATTTTCCAGAACGCTTTCATCGGTACCTCCAAAGATACTGCCAGCTGCATTCAGCAGTAACGCATTATCCAGACCGCTTTTATCAGCCGGGCGTCCCAGCACGATCCAGGATAATTTCTCGGAATCGGGTACTTCCGGTTGCGATACCAGTTTGATTTTTGGATGCCTTACTGTACCGGTAATTTCCACACCGGCCTCCACTCGCATCCCGCCCCGCACGGCCAGCGCATTGACGCTGCTGTCCTGGGAAGGCTGATCGATCACGTCAGATGAACCCGTATCGAAATCAGATTCCTGACTGGTGCGGACAGCGAGAATATTAAGCCCTGGATTATCGAGCGGCCCATCGAAGTTGACGATTCCGCGCCGAACCTGCAACCGCTGGCCGTAAGCTTCAAAACGGGTATCACGCGTGGAAATGGTGCCGATGGCGCTGAGCAGTTGATCAGGCTTGCTGAGCAGATGCAATTGTCCGGCCAGCCGTCCTTCCAGTCCGGAGGCACGCAAAAAGAATCGTTCTCCCAGATCAAGGATTGCATCCAGATTTACTTGCATGGCAGGTGATTCCGGTTCGGTTTCAGTCTTTCCACTGATGACGACATCATCGGCCAGCTCCGGCCTGCCGGCTGCGGGCTGCTTGATGAATCCAACATCGGTCATGATTTTTCCGGTGATATCGAGCGCCTGTTCCTTGAAACCAATGACACTGTTGCCGGAAACGACGATCCAGCGATCCGCCTGCTGCGCGATGGGCAAATGATCGAGTTCAACCGTCAGATGACTCTGCTGATTATGAATATCCAGGCTGCCATGGGCATTCAATTGGCCGGATTTCCGGGATAGTTTGATATTTTTGAGCAAGCGGTCTTTCGATGGTTTTTCAAGAGGCGCAGTAAAATTGAGCGTTTCAAGCCGTAACCTGTCCTGGTTGAAATCTACTGCCAGCCTGCCTTCCTTCAATTGCAATCCCTGATCCAGCAATGCAATCGTCAATTCATCCCCCGTCATCCTGCCCTGCAGTTCCGGCTGGTCGAGTGTCCCTGCCAGGCTCGCCTGCGCAGTCACCCGGCCTTCACTGCGCAGATTATCGTTCAGTGCCGGACCAATCCAGGCCAGATCAGGCAGATTCAACTGCAGATCTCCCTTTAACGGTGCATTCTTTCTGATTTCCCAGGTGGAACCGGTTGATTGCAGTGGCACGCTGACCCGGGCAGTGGTTTCACCTACATGCTTTCCGCGAATGGTCAATTGCCCATTCAAACCATTGTTCTCCGTCTGAAGATCGAGCAGGAGCGTTTGCAGACCCAGTGCAAATGGTGTTTCTGTCGGCAGAATGAAATCTCCCTTCTCCCGCTGTATACGCAAATGCCCGGCCAGTTGCCGGTCAGCTGCAAGCTGCCAGTTTCCCCCCAGCTTCAATGGTTCAGTATGTTCGGATGAGAAATCGCCCGATTTCAGTGCAATCCCGGTGAAATTACCTTGTGTGGACCATTGTTTAGGTGTCCAGCGTGCATCCTGGATGTCGATTTCACCCGCTGCCACCATTACCCGGGTATGCCCCAGCGCAATTGCCTCAGGACTGATCTTGATACTCGGTTGCGTCACCAGATCGAGTGGTACTGATCCTGTCAGAGATAGCTTCTCGATCACACCTTCCCACTGTTTACGCGAAGTATCACCGGATCCCCTTGCCAGAAACTGCACTTCTGTCGCCTGATCGATCTGGCTTGTCAGTGACAACTGATGCTGAGCCTGTGTACCGCTCAACCCGAGTGACAGCTTCTGCAGATGGGTTTGTGACCCCTGCTGGTATTCTCCCGTTCTGAGATCGAGCTGGAGCGCAGTTCCATGCAGCTTTCCGCTGGCCTTGAGGTGTGCGAGCCGATGTTCCTCACGAAAGCCGACATGATTCGAATCGATCTCGAACGCTACATCCGGATGATCGATGGCACCCCCCAGTTCAACACGGGAGTGAATATCGCCCTGCAGTCCAAACCCGATCTGCGCCAGTTTGGGAGCAGATAACACCACTGCCAGACGATCCCCGGGATTACCCAGCGCTCCTTTTATTTCGAGCTGATTGTCACCCAGGCGCAGATGGGTATCACTGCGTATGTGAGCAGGCTGCTGCAGTACGAGGCTACCCTGGCCGGAAACAGGTTGATTGGCGAAACGACTGGGTTCAAACATAAAATCGATATTGGCAGCAGGTTGTGGAGCCAGCTGGCCGGCCAGATTGAATGTCGCATTCAGATTGGAGGGTGGTACATCGGCAAAGGCAGAAACATCGAATTGCCTGAGCAGCCCCTCAAAAGTGAACGGTTGCGACTCATCCAGTTGCAATGTGCCATGGCCGGACATACTCGAATCACCCCGCACCAGATCGAGTTTCTCGATAGTAATGGCCGAGGCCGTACGCACCAGGGCCATATCCATATTCAGCCGCAAAGCCTCATCGCGGAGCTTGATCGATCCCTGCTGAGATTCCTGATTGCCATCGAAATGCAGGTTGCCGGACAGCTTTGCCGGGCGCAGGCTACTTTCCAGATCAGCCGGGTTCAGTCGTCGGACATGAATATCAGCCTGCCCGGTTTTCGTACTGATCTGCCAGTTGGCCTTCCCTGTCAGGCTGCCTGGTACTTCCTCCCGTTCAGACAAGCGCAATGCAATATCACTGAGCTGTATTTTGTCGTGGGTCAGATCGAGCAGCATATGGGCATTTTTCAGCGGTATGCCGTCCTGATCCAGCGGGCGTGCCATCGCATTACTGATGGTGATATGGCCGGTGAGTTGCTCTGCCTGCTTTTGTGCCAGCTGGCTGCTGAAACTCAGATCGGCTTTGGGCAAATCAGAAGAAAACACATTGGGATCCAATCCGCTCACCACCAGATTGGCTTCCAGCAACGGTAGTGCATCAAAAGGGTGTATGGTGAAATTACCTTTCCCTGCCAGTTTCCTGTCTGCTATGGTCAGCGCTGCTTGTATCTGCTGCAGATTGCCGCCCAGGCGAACAGCCGCATAACCAGCGGGCTCACTGCTGGTATTGGCAACGTTGGCCCAATTATAAAAAACCAGTTGTGAGGCCAGATCAAAGGGTGGATGTATCCCGATTTCCAGGTTGCCTGCTATTTTTCCCCATTCCAGACCGAGTGCCAGCGTTTGCAGATGATGGTGCTTGCCATCACTCTCCAGCCGCAAAGCGAGATCGGTCATGACGATATCCGGCTGGTCGTTACCCAGTGTATAGCGCTTCAATGACCGGATACCCAATTTCTCGATCACCGCATCGACAGGGAGTGACAAATTCTCCGGCAGAGTAACGGGTTCCTCCTCCTGCTCAGAAGCAGCACTATGTACCTCGACTGACCGGATCATCAGTGTTTCGATATGCAGTTTTCCGGTCAGTAACTGCCGGGGCTGCCAGCGGAAAGTCATATCTTCGACTCTGGCGGTTAGTTCATCACTTTGATAGGCAATCATCCCGGCGTGAACGGTATGATGCAGACTGCCGTTCACCCCCGAAAATGTCAGTGCCCCTCCCGTGGCTTGAGAAGCAATCATCAGCAACCAGTGCAAACCGGCAGATGTAAAGATCAGCCAGTAGAAACCGCTGGTCACGGCCAGCACCACTACTGCCGCTATTCCCGCCAGCCATTTCCTGAGTCGTCGTGGAGGCTCTGCTGGAGGCTGTGGTGTGGGGTTCTCGTTCTCTGCGTGATTGTCCATATCAGAATGCCACTGCAATGGAGAAATGCAGTCGTAATGTTCCGGTATCGTGCCGCCTTGCCAGATCCAGCGCAAAAGGGCCGGCAGGACTGCGCCAGCGTGCGCCGACACCATACCCTATTGCCAGATCGAATTGCTTCAGGCTGTCCGCTGCATCACCCACATCGGTAAATACGGCCGCCCCCCAGTCATTCGTAAGCCAATGGACGTACTCTGCCGTGCCGGTCGCAAGAACACGCCCGCCAACGATTGCATCGCCTTCACGCACACCGAGACTCAGAAAATCGTACCCGCGAATGGATTGAATCCCCCCGGCGCGGAACAGGTATTCCTGCGGGATTCCCTGACGCGATGAAGCCAGGGTGTAACCGGCTTCGGCACGAAAGTAGAGCGTATCCCGCCGGCCGATCGGCAGCCAGTGCTGATGTCGCAGATAGCTGCGAATGAAATCCTGATCCGACAGAACATAGCTGGAACCCCCTCCCAGCCGCACTTCCGAAACAAAACCGCGACGAACATTCACTGGATCATCGATGTCGTGATAGCGATACCATAAATCCAGCGCCAGGGTTTCATTTGTGGTTTTCGGTGCGCCAGAGGGTTCCCGCTGTTCGCGCTGCCAGTTGACACCCACCTGCAGGATGGAATTGGCGGTTGTCCGTATTCTGGAAAAATCTACCCGCTGATTGAATGTTTGCAGATTCTTGATATCGGTCCTTTCGACGCGCACGCCCGATGAATACTGGAAATGATTGGCATCGGGCAGGGTATCCACTCTTGTCGAGAAAGTCTGGCGTTTTTGTTCCAGACGCAACAAGCTGCTCAGATTCCAGGCACGCCCGAGAAAATTGTAGTCACGATAATTGACTTCACCGCGCGCACCATTATTGGAGCTGTAGCCAAGACCCGCGCCAATGTGTTTGGATTGTGCCTCAGTCAGTGTGACGATGACCGGTACAGCTTCATGTTGCATGGGATCCGGTTTGACGGTGACCGCTGCCGCATTGAACAGCTGGCTGTTTTGCAGTGCGGCCTGAAAAGCAAGTAACTGTTCCCGACGATACGGGTCACCAGGGCGGAAAGGCACACTGTTCTGAACCACATCCGGCTTGTAACGCTCCAGTCCGGTAATCTGCAGCTCACCATAACGGAAAGCCGGGCCGGAATCGATGGTGATCGACAACGTTGCCTGGGCGGTATCCGGATCCACTTTTGCCTGGCTCTCGACGATGCGGGCAGTGGCAAAATCCCTGTTCGCGATGCTGGAAAGCAAAGCAGATTTGGCATCTTCCCAGCGTGCACTGCGGAACACCTTACCTGGCGTCAGTGGCCACTCAGCGCGCAGCTGCTCTGCCCGGGCACGGTATGCGGGTTCATCCGCGGCCAGTGCTCCCTGGAATTCGATCGTTACAGCAGCTACGCGCGTGCGCGGGCCTGGTGTAATGCGCAATTCGTACGCCTTGGCTTTGGCTTTGCCGTTTCCTTTTTTTTCGTCGAATTCGATTTCAGGGGTGAAATAGCCTTCCGTTGCCAGCAGCTCGATGGATTCCTGCCTGATTTTGCGTGCATACGCTGCCTGATCGATTTCATCTCTGAACGGTTTTGCCGGTAAGGTCATGTGTTTCTCCAGCAGCTTTTTGAGGGAGGCAGGCGCAGTGATCGTCACGTCGACCGGATCCGGCTTTTTTTCCTTTTCATCAGCGGCAGCGGCCAGAACAGTGCCGCACCACAACAGATATAGCATACAGCATGACAGCAGCACAGCCGGCCACCTGTGCCAGGTTCGTCCGAGTACCCTGCCCGACCATTTCACATGGTCGTGATAACATTTGAACGTATGCCGCAAATGCAGGCTCCATTTGGTTGAAGTACCGGTGCAGACTTCAGTTTCAGAAGCAAAATTCATAAGTAACCGCCTGCCGGTATAGAGATACTCATTTTACAACAAAAGGATTCCATGGCCGTATCAAGCCCGTTTCAGCCGGATTGTCGAGATTGCCCGCGACTCGCGCAGCATCTGGATCAGGTCAAAACCGATTACCCTGATTACCATGCCCGGCCGGTTGCCCCTTTCGGTGATTCTTCAGCAAAATTACTGATCGTGGGTCTTGCACCGGGGTTGCATGGCGCCAACCGGACTGGCCGCCCGTTCACCGGTGATTATGCCGGGATACTTTTATACCGGACATTACACAAATTCGGCTTTGCCAGCCACGATGAATCAGTCAGTGCAGATGATCCACTTCGTTTGATCAATTGCCGAATCACCAATGCCGTCAAATGTCTGCCACCGGCAAACAAGCCTCAACCGGCAGAAATACGGCAATGTAATGCTTTTCTGGCAGTCGAACTGGATAATTTTGCGAGAAATGGCGGGCAGGCGCTGCTGGCACTGGGAACTATCGCTCATCAGGCCGTGCTGATGGCACTGGGATGTCGCAATGCCGATTTTCCCTTCAGCCACGGTGCAATTCATCGTGTCACAGAGGAACTGAGGCTCTATGACAGCTACCATTGCAGTCGCTACAATACTCAGACCAGACGCCTGACCGAAACTATGTTTGAGCAGATTTTCGACAGGATTTGTCAGGATATGGCTGCAACTCGATAAACAACAGGAGAATAAAATGCCTTATGTCAACATCCGGCTGGCCGGTACATTGACCCGCGAACAGAAACAGCAGATCGCCACTGAAATCACCGATACGCTCGAACGTATCGCGCATAAACCCAAGTCCTACACTTATATCGCGTTTGACGAGCTGCCGCATGAAAGCTGGGCGATTGGCGGCAAATTACTCGGTGACGATAAATAATGGAGTACTCTGCCCTTGCCGGATGCACATTTCGACGGTAAAGCATTCGTTCTGACACTGCCCGCCCAGCCGGGCGTATATCGCATGCTGAATGCGGCAGGTGATGTGATTTATGTAGGTAAAGCCATCGATCTCAGGAAAAGAGTATCGTCCTACTTTCAGAAATCCGGCCTGTCGCCGCGTATTCAGCTCATGGTGTCGCAGATTGCGGGGATCGAAACAACCGTCACCCGTTCCGAAGCAGAAGCACTGCTGCTCGAAAACAATCTGATCAAAAGCCTTGCGCCTCGCTACAACATCCTGTTTCGGGACGATAAATCCTATCCTTATCTGCTGCTGACCCGACATATTTTTCCCAGGCTTGCGTTTTATCGGGGTGCACTGGATGACCGCCATCAGTATTTCGGCCCGTTTCCGAATGCGGGTGTCGTCAAATCCAGTATCCAGTTACTACAGAAAGTGTTTCGCCTGCGTACCTGTGAGAACTCGGTATTCGATCACCGCACACGACCTTGCCTGCTTTATCAGATCAAGCGCTGCAGCGGGCCTTGTGTCGGGCTGATCACACCGGAAGCGTATCAGCAGGATGTAAAAAGTGCGGCCATGTTCCTGCAGGGCAAACAGGATGAAGTGCTGAAAACGATCGAACAGAAAATGTTCACAGCATCCGATCAGCAGGATTATGAACAGGCTGCACAATTGCGCGACCAGATGCAGGCATTGCGCAAAATCCAGGAAAAACAGTTTGTCGATAGCGGCAAGGCACTGGATGCGGATGTGATCGCGTGTGCAATTGAACCGGACAGCCACGCGGTTGCCGTCAACCTGGTCATGATCCGCAGCGGGCGTCACCTGGGCGATAAAACCTTCTTTCCGCAAAACGTGTATGAAGCAGATATCAGTACGGTGCTGGAAGCATTTGTCACTCAACATTATCTGAACCGCAGTGTTCCCCCGCTGATCATCCTCGGTCAGAAAATCCGGGTAACACTGCTGCAGAAGCTGTTATCCGACCAGGCCGGGCATAAAATCACTCTGACGACCAACCCGATCGGAGAACGGCGCAAGTGGCTCGATATGGCAGCCGAAAATGCGCAACTGGCGCTGCAGCAGATGCTGATCCAGCAGGCCAGCCAGGAAGACAGACTGCAAGCCTTGCAGGAAGCATTGAATCTGCCTGGCCTGGCGCGCATCGAATGCTTCGATATCAGCCACACCATGGGAGAAGCAACGATTGCCTCCTGCGTGGTGTACGACCGTTTCGCCATGCGCAATGGTGAATACCGCCGCTACAACATTACCGGCATTGTGCCGGGAGATGACTATGCAGCAATGCGCGACGTGCTGCAGCGGCGCTATGCAAAACTTGCTATGGAGGAAGGAAAACTGCCTGATTTGATTCTGATCGATGGCGGTAAGGGACAAATCAGGGTTGCCAGTGAAGTGATGATAGAACTGGGGCTCAATGACGTTCCGCTGGTAGGCGTTGCCAAGGGAGAAACACGCAAACCCGGTCTGGAACAACTGATTCTCCCCTGGCAGGAAGAAGCACTGCACCTGCCGGATGACCACCCTGCTCTGCACCTCATCCAGCAGATTCGCGATGAAGCACACCGCTTTGCCATCCAGGGGCATCGCGCAAAGCGCGCCAAAACCCGCAAAATCTCCACACTCGAACAAATCTCCGGTATCGGTACAAAGCGCCGTCAGAGCCTGCTCACCCGCTTTGGTGGTCTCAAAGGAGTAAAAAACGCCAGCATCGAAGAATTACAGCAGACAGAAGGCATCAGCCGGTCACTGGCAGAAAAAATCTATCGGGAATTGCGCTAGAACGAAAACAGGCACCACCGATTTTCGGCAAAAAGTAAGCATTCACGCCTATCCGGCGTACCACCACCGAATGAAGTCATCCCGTATGCCTGCGTCATGGCAAGGCACGGAGGTTCTTCCGGAAACCCGGCTGATTAAATTTATATAAAAACGCTTGACTTCTATCACCCATATCATTAATATCACAAATGAGATTGCTTCTCATTATCTCTCCTTCTCTCTCTCGGAGCAATCTCAACCCCTCCAAATCCCGGGCGGATTGTCCACCCGTCCGGGATTCTTCTTGTTTATCTGATATGCAGGGAAATTTTATCTACCTGAGGTTCCTCGAATACTTGGTTAGCCGTCATTAGGGGTAAACCCAACAGCTGTGTCACCAGCCGCCATTTCGTTGAGTCTGGCTTAAAATTCATTGGGTTATAAATCTATGGTTTGCCGATAACTTCCTACAAAGGAAGTCTTGCAGTCATATCCAAGTCAAATCGTCCATACGGATTAACATGCTCCCAAATCAGTGGCGTTAACGCCGCATAATCCCTCGGCGTCATTCGACCCTGCCAATGCGGTTGGGCCAGTATTTTTTGAATCATCAGCGTATTGATGTACACCATGCAGTTTTGGATTAGATGCAACGACAACATACTGATTTCATGATCTTCTTTACGGTTGCTCGACATTTCTCCGCGCCGAGCGAAGAATACGAAGTCCGTTGCGCCATTCCATTGTTCGATAACATTCAATCCGGCGTTGATTTCCCGGCGTAATTCTTCAGAGTGCAAGTAACGGCAAAGAAAAATGGTTTTGATCGCTTTGCCCAATTCAGCCAGTGCCTTGTACGTTGGATGCTGGAGATTTTTCTTGGTAAACCGTCTTAATATGGCTTCGGTCTCCGCTGTAGCCAGGCGTAGCGCTGTGGTGTATTTAACGATTTGGTCATACTGCCGCCGGATTTCATCCCAGTTAATAGGTTTGGTCAGAATCAGTTGCAGGTTTTCATAGGCGTTGGGCATACCTGTTTCCGGCCTGGACAGTTTCTGCGCGTAGATGTTTTTTAACCGCGGCATTAGCTGAAACCCCAGTAAACGGCAAAAAGCAAAAGCTATCGTGCTTTGTCCGTGGGAATCCACATAGTGGCGATCAACCTCCATTTCCGTGCAGTGATGGATGACACCCTCAATCATCGACGCCACCTCGGATGATGACGGCGATTTCAATTGTGAGTGTATGCAAAGCGAATTGCGCTCGACATGCCAATAAATCATCACGCCGCGACCGCCATAGCGTACGTGCCACTGCGTAGTGAGGTTTTGATCCCATGCGCCAAAATGCTTAGAGTCCGAAGCGCAAGTCGTGGTGCCGCTTCCCCATATGCCAGGATCACGGGCATGCAGCGTGCCATTGGTTATCATGGCTATGGCGTTACGCATGCTGTCGACATTAAGATAGCGGCGGCGCACATAGGCTAAGTCTTTGGCTGAGGTTCCGGAACCCAGGCTGGCCATGCGTTGTAGTCCGGCATTAGTACCTAGGCCATGTACGCAAAGTAGCAAGCGCCGCTGCAAAAGCGCCCGATCCATCGATTCATAGGATGTTGGACTTTTCAATACATCGGTAAAGCCCAACCGCAAATCGGCCTCTTTCACCATATCAAGCAGATTAGTCATCGGCCACATCGCATTGAGTTCGGCTTTGAGCGCCGTTAACGTTGGCGGGTCAGGAAGCGCCTCCAGCGGCGATAAGCTAATCCAGCCGCTGTTTTTGGAACTGAGCCTGACATACGGGTTCTTTATTATTCCGACATTAAGGGTCTCCAGCGCTTCGCGCATTTCCGCTTGCAAATCGGTTATAAATTGATCCGCATCCTGCGGTAAGTCTAGCGCCGCATAATATTCCTCCCGGTTCTGCTCAAAATCCTGAGGCAAATCCTCATCCGGGTTGCGATAACGGTTGGCACCGACAACCCAAATTTCTTTGCAACGCAGACGTTCGCGCAAGGCCTCTAACACTGCGATTTCGTACGTGACGCGGTTGACTCTGTTTCTGTCCTTGGCATCCTTCTCCACTACGGCATCACGCCACAACTCACTGACAACACCATTAAGGGGAACATCAGCATCCGGGGGATAAATGTGAACTTTGCTGTCAGCGTACTGCTTAACCAAATCCAACGCATTCATCACCGGTTGGTGGTGTTTGTTGTTCGAGCGAAATTCCAATGCTTGAAGCATTGCTGGCACCATGCGGCGATAGTGGCCCTTATAAGAATTGCGTATCACGGTACGCAATGTCAGGCGATAAGTCGGGCCGGTGGCTTTCCATTCTTTCACTAAATCGCGCAACTTTTGTTCACCGACCACCGGGAAAACCACGTCTCGAACTACGCCGTCAGGATTGGACAATGAAGCATCCGCCATCTCAAACAGCAAATTTTGCTTGCCGGATACGCGTTTGAGATCATCAAGTAATTCCTTTTCGACTTTGCGCTCGGCACGGGCGCCGATCTGGTGAATAGTCTCAATCAGCGTATCGACTAAATCATCGGTAAGGCTGCGACCGCGAAGATAAACGAAAGCGGCCAGCCAGGTCATGCGTGCGGCTTCAGCAACACGCCGCAGCTCATGCGGCTCCTGAACCGCTACACGCCGACGGTAGCGTTCAAGCTCGCGGCTGGCAACATTGCCGAACAAATTTTCGGGCAGATCGATTTGCCGAATTAAAGTCAGCTTATCCAATTCTTCCTGCATGCTTGCAAGACTGGGGCGACCAGGATTACTGCAAAGTTTTAACAGCACCGCCGGTGCGAAATTGGACGTTTGAATTGAATCGGATTCGGTTATATCACTACCATTGGATAGGTTTTCCGGTTTTAACAAGCTATCGAGCTTTGCGCGTGTTGTTTCGGATAACTTTGCGAAGATTTCGGCGCAGAACCGTTCTTCATAAGAACGTAAGGCGGCCTTGGCAATACGCTCGGACCGTTCCTGCGTGGGCGGTTCGATGCGGAGTGCTTTGCAATGGGCCTGTAGCCGTTCCAGCATGGCATCAATTTCGCCCCCGGCATTTGGTGCCACATGCACTTGTAGCCATTCCTCAAGCATGTCGGCGTCGGCAACTGTCGCCTCCCGGAATCCAAAGCGAGCACGTATTTCCGTTCTTAATCGTTCTAAGGTTCGGTCCGAGATTTGAAACACGCTATCTGTGTCTACCTCGGGCCAGCTGAGTTGTTTACATAAAATAACGATCAGCGGTTCATCGACTTCAGTTGTATTCCGTGGAAATTTGCCATATTCACGAAAGTAGACCAGAAAAAACGCGTACGCCAACCGATTGGCTCGGCGCTTCGTCAATACCAGCGCGTGTTCCTCGGTCGTCAATGCCCATCTGTCACCCATAACGTTACTGGTCTTTATATGAAGCGGGCCAGCCGACCCTGGTCAACGTATCAATCAAAGTCGTGCGTTTGACGCCAAAGTTCCGGCAGACTGCCGCCTTGGACATGCCACCATTCAGCGCGGCAATAATCGCGTCCAGTTTTTCGCCGGCAATCGCTAGTGGACGCCCGCCTATTCGTCCACGCCGCCTGGCGGCAGATAAACCCGCTATCACACGCTCCTGAATCAAGGCCCGCTCGTACTGAGCAAGTGCGCCGAATACATGAAACAGAAGTTCGCCGGAAGGGGTGGTGGTGTCCATGCCTTCGGTTAGAGACCGGAAGGCCACTTGTTTATCCTTAAGCGTGTTTACGATTTCCAGCAAATGTGACAACGACCGACCCAGCCGATCCAGTTTCCATACCACAAGCACGTCGCCGGGATGAACAAATTCAAGCGCTTTTGCCAACCCCGTTCGGTCATCCTTTGCTCCGGAAGCATGGTCTTCAAACAAATGCCTGGCATCAACTCCGGCGGCAAGCAGTGCATCGCGTTGCAAATCGGTGTTTTGCCGATCCGATTCCGATGAAACACGCATGTAGCCTATCAACATAATCGAAAAACCTGTCAAATTTAGTTTCCGTATAGTATCGCATTCCGACAGGGTTTTTCGCGTATTTTTAGGGCTTGTTCAAAAGGCGAATTTTAGATCGGCAGTAAGCTGTCGTAAAACATATGTTTTACGGCAGTTAAATTATCCAAATGGTAACTGGTGGCACAACTGTTGGGCCTACCTCAACTAAGTTAATTCGGGAATTTGGAAGCAATTAAATGATGCAAATGTGCCAGTTCTAGGTTTTCGTGCTCGGCCTGGGTGTAGATATTGATTAGGGTTAAACAATGAGGTATGAATTCGTTATACGCTTCATCATCTTTAGGAAGAAGTGCTTGGTATTCTGCCAAACGCTTTTTGTGTTCTTCTGACATCGCTTTCATTTCAAGGGCCATCTGCTCATAATGGGCCGCAAGTGCCTCGTGATCAGCCTTTTTCTTAGCTTTTTCGATGGCCACGGTCATATCCATGCGGTGGGGATATTGTTGGGCGCAACTTACCAGCAAGCTTAGGATAGCGGCGCTTACTATCATTTTCAGGATGCTCATAACGTATCTCCTTCTCATTGGCTACATAAATTTCGTAGCATTGAGCTTTGTGCGGCATATCGTGCTTGCATCACAATTTCATCCGATTCAATCGGAGTGCATTACTGATTACCGATACAGAACTAAAACTCATCGCGGCGGCGGCAATCATCGGCGAGAGTAAGATGCCGAAGAACGGGTAGAGCATACCTGCGGCAATCGGCACACCCAATGCGTTATAAATGAAAGCGAAGAATAGATTTTGTCGAATATTACGCATGGTGGCTCGACTTAATTGCCGTGCGCGGACGATACCGCGCAAATCGCCTTTGACGAGTGTCACTCCTGCACTTTCCATCGCCACATCGGTACCCGTACCCATGGCAATGCCTACATGTGCTTGGGCTAAGGCCGGAGCGTCGTTGATGCCGTCACCCGCCATCGCTACAATAAAACCCTCAGTCTGTAATTGTTTAACGATTTCAGCTTTCTTTTCCGGCAATATTTCGGCCTCAACCCGATCTATACCGAGGTTTTTGGCGACTGCCTGGGCGGTGGTTTTATTGTCGCCGGTCAGCATGACCACTTTGATACCGGCTGCGTGAAGAGCCTTCAGTGCTTCCGGCGTTGTCGATTTGACGGGATCGGCAACACTGATAAGTCCGGCAAGTTTACCGTCCACACCCACGAACATGACCGTCTGCCCCGCTTGACGCAACTCGTCTGCTTGTTGTTTCAAAGGGTTAATATCGATGTTCTGCTCATCCATTAACGGAATATTACCCAGTGCAACCTGATGGCCATCTATGTTGCCGCAAACACCTTTGCCAGTGAGAGATGTAAAGCGCTTGCTGGTTGATAGTACGATGCCTTTTTGTTCAGCACCTGTGACGATAGCAGCAGCCAGAGGGTGTTCACTGGCCCTTTCGAGACTAGCACCGAGATATAACACCTCTTGCGCTGAAAACATTGGAGTAGCAATGACCGCCATCAAACTCGGCTTACCTTCTGTCAGGGTGCCGGTTTTATCGACCACCAGCGTGTCGACTTTTTCCATGATTTCCAGGGCTTCGGCATTTTTAATCAATACACCCAGCTGTGCGCCTTTGCCAGTGCCAACCATTATCGACACAGGTGTGGCGAGACCCAGCGCACAGGGGCAAGCAATAATGAGTACCGCAACCGCATTAACAACCGCATGTGCCAAACGAGGCTCCGGTCCCCATTGCCACCAACAAGCCAATGTCACAATAGCCACTATCACAACAGCCGGTACAAAATAAGCCGCTACAGTATCGGCTAGCTTCTGAATGGGAGCCCGACTACGCTGCGCTTCACTGACCATTTTGACAATCTGGGCCAGTAAGGTATCGCTACCGACTTTCTCCGCCCGCAACATTAGGCTGCCTGTCGTGTTCATGGTCGCCCCTATCAACGTATCTCCCACATTTTTTGCCACCGGCATCGGTTCACCTGTCACCATGGATTCATCGACATGGCTCGCGCCTTGGTACACCACTCCGTCTACAGGAATCTTTTCTCCGGGACGAACGCGCAGTATGTCGCCCTGTTGGACCTGTTCCAGTGCAATATCTTCTTCTCTGCCATCCTCATACACCCGCCGCGCTATTTTTGGTGCCAGTTCGAGCAGCAGCTTGATGGCCATATTGGTGCGACTGCGTGCTCGCAACTCCAATACCTGTCCAAGCAAAACCAAGGTCGTAATCACTGCGGCAGCCTCGAAATAGACCGCCACCTGGCCTAGGCTGTTACGCATAATGGCCGGGAATATTTCCGGCGCTAACAGTGCCACCATGCTATAAATCCAGGCAACCCCGATACCCAGTGCAATCAGGGTAAACATATTTAAGCTGCGATTTACCACGGAACGCCAACCTCTCTGGAAAAAAGGCCATCCGCCCCATAAAACCACTGGCGTTGCTAAAGCACATTCAAACCATTGCAGCCATTGGTTGACGAAAGCATTGGTAATCAAGTTCGGCAAAATATCATGCGTCATCGCCAAAATGAACACCGGTAAGGTCAATACTGTACACAACCAAAATCTTCGACTCATCGCCGCCAACTCGGTGCTATCCTCCGTTTCCCCCGGAACGTTTCGGGCTTCCAGTGTCATGCCGCACTTGGGACAAGCACCGGGTTGTCTTTGCACCACTTCCGGATGCATGGGACACACGTATTCGATAAGCGGTTGCATTTCCTCAGTCACTATCAACGCTAAAGTCATGCCGCATTTTGGACAACTCCCTGGCTGTATTTGTCTAATTTCCGGGTGCATGGGGCAGGTATAGACTTGCGCTTGCGAGAGTGTTTTCATGACCATCTCCTATATTGTTCTGCCGAAAGATCATTCTTTCAGAGTACAAATCGCATCATCGGTAAAATGCCAATGCTAATTGAGGCCGCACGTTGATGACGCTCAACCGGTTCGAATTAATTTCATAGTGAAGTTCTTTATGTACATGATTTTTTGGAACATCTTTCAAAGTCTGTTTTTAAAAAATACGGGGCAATAAGCTGATGTAGCATGACTTCAATTTGTTGCTCTTCCAGCCTACCGATTTCATCATACAGCCGGCGTGCAATCGGTGTAAACGCACTGACTAAGCGTGGATCAAAGTGATTGCCGCGACCCTGTTCAAGTGCGGCGATGGCATCCGTTACAGGCCATGGTTCCTTATACGGCCGTTTCGAGGTTAAGGCATCGAATACATCCACGACGGCGAATATCCTTGCATTCAAAGGGATAGCCTCGCCCTTTAAGCCTTCCAAATAGCCGCTACCATCGAATTGTTCATGATGATATAGGACCACGTCTTTTGCCCCCTGCAACCAACTTGATTTGTTCAGAATGTTGACGCCTAAGGCCACATGCAACTTCATGTCCTCGAATTCTTCCGGCGATAATTTCCCCGATTTCAGCAAGATCAAGTCGCGGATGCCGATTTTGCCGACATCGTGTAAAAAAGCGCCTGTAATTAGATCGCGGATGTCGGTTTGGGGTAGGCCGATAGCTTCACCTAGACGCAAGGCATAAAAGGTCACTCGATAGTTATGGCTATTGGTGTTGGAATCGCGTTCGGCAATCGCACCGCCGAGCACATTCATTAGTTGGAGATTGCCTTTAAGTAAGTCTGCCGAAAGTCTTATCAATTCTCTGTTCAGCAACAAGATGATCGGGTATATCAATAGCGCTGCGAACGTAATTCCAAGCGTCGCAAACATTAATTTGCGAAACAGTCCGTACTTAATCGCGTCGAGAGTCTCTTTGTCGACTTGATAAACCCCTTCGAAATAACCGATCGGGCTATTTTGAGCATCCAATAAAGGGACTAGAATCACCAGAAGCAATTTGCCATGCATCAGATGAAACTGATGTGAAAACTCACCCTGTTGCGGAAACCGATGGCGGAAACGATTAATATCATGTTCGACAACCTCAAATCCTTGCCTAATGGTTTCAAGTTGGAGTTGTTTGTTGAGATCGTATAACTCAACCACCCAAAAATGTTGGTTAACTAATTGTTCCGCCAAATTTCGAAGATGAAGCCTAGCGTCGGCATCCAGTCTATCCATATTATGAGCGGATTCACCGCTAAAACTTGCCGACTCTTTGAGCGCAAGTTCATGCACAAAATGTCGAACGCGATTGACCTCCAGCCAAAGAACGATGCCACCAATCGCCAGGCTGAGGCATAACCATCCGAAAAACAATCTGGTCAAAATCAATCGGTGTACCGTTCGACTGATTGAGTGAGTCGGAATCGATTTAAACTTAGCTTTTATCTTTGGCATTCTCTGACGAAGAAACGCTAATTGGGGAAGCTGCATCGGGCGTTACGACGAAGGAGCAAATCCGCTCCCTCGCCGGCTGGTAAGATTTACATTTCGCGATGTGCTTTTGCCATGCTTAAATTCGCTTCGACTGCATTTTCATAGATCGAAATCAGCCTTCTGCAATGGCCTTTTAAGTTTTCCGCTTGCTTTCCGTACAAATAGGCGTGTGATTCATATTTACTCAGCAGTTTTTTATGTTCATCGACTTTAAGCTGCATCTCTTTCGCAGTCTCTTCGTAGTGTTGCGCCAACGCTTCGTGGTCGGCTTTGGTTTTTGCGTCTTGAACGGCTTGGCTCATGTCCATGGGATGAGTATCCATTTCGGCACAGGCAGGCAGCAGCAAACCTAAGGCTAAAAATAGGGGGATTAGCAGGTAAGTTTTCATGGGTGTTCTCCGGTAAAATGTGATTGAGTGTTGAATATCCAGCAATTTTTAGATTAATTACGAGTAATCATAGGTTTGACTCCTTGGTAAGTGTCGAATAGATTAAATCATTCCGCTGATCTGTTAGTTGCACATGTCCTTGAATATGGATTCAGTTTGACAAGCTATGTCTACGGGTTTCCTGGAATTGCAGTACCAGACTATAGATCACTGGAAATACCAACAGACTCAACATCAAGACCGTCAGCATACCGCCGAGTACCGGCGCGGCGATGCGTTGTGTTACGTCCGCACCGGTGCCAGTGGCCCACATGATCGGAACCAAACCCAACATGGTCGTGAAGGTCGTAATCGCAACCGGACGGACGCGCATGGCCGTAGCGGCTTCGACGGCTTCCTTGATTTCCAGCCCCGTTAACGGCGACTGTTTTTGCACGCGTAGTTTGGCGATTTCGATGTCGATGAAATTCAGTACCATCGCGCCGGTCTCGGCGGCCGTGCCGGCTAGGGCGATGAAGCCGACATAGACGGCCACCGATAAATTGAAATCGTACCAGTAAATAGTCCAAATCCCGCCTATCAGGCCAAAGGGAATCGTCAACATCACGATGATCGGCTCTGCAATATTTCTGAAAGAAAAATACAGTAGCAAGAAGATCAACAGCAAGGTCAAAGGTACGACGATGCGCAGCCGCTGTGCCGCCCGTTCCATGTATTCGAACTGGCCCGACCAACTGACCGTATAGCCTTTCGGTATCTCGACCTGTTGTTCCAGGGTTTGTTTGGCCTGATCGACAAAGCCGCCGATATCGGAGGTTTTAATGTCGACGTAAATCCAGGCGTTCAGGCGAGCATTTTCGCTTTTAATCGAAGGCGGTCCCCGTCTGAGCTCTAAATCGGCAATCAAGGCCAGAGGAATTTGCGCACCGGTCGGGGTTGGAATCAGGACCCGTTTCAAGCTTTCCAGATTATCCCGCAGCTCGCGCGGATAACGCAGATTGACTGGATAACGCTCCAGGCCTTCTACCGTTTCAGTCACGTTCATGCCACCGATCGCGCTCTGAATGATGTCTTGGACGTCGCCGACCGTCAAACCATAGCGCGCGGCCTGATCCCGGTCGATATCGAAATCCAGGTAATACCCGCCAACCGAGCGATCGCCGAACGCCGACAGCGTGTCCGGCAGCGTTTTCATTGCCTGTTCAATTTCCTTGGACAAGCGTTGTAACTCATTCAAATCCGGTCCGGACACTTTGATGCCGACCGGCGTCTTGATGCCGGTAGACAGCATGTCGATTCGGGTTTTAATCGGCATGGTCCAAGCGTTGGCGATGCCGGGAAAATGAATGGCTTGATCCATTTCCTTCATCAGTTGCTGTGTGGTTTTGTTCGGGTCCGGCCACTCACTCTTGGGTTTGAGTCGAATCGTGGTTTCTATCATCGACAAGGGCGCAGGGTCGGTCGCGCTTTCCGCTCGGCCGATTTTGCCAAAGACGTGATGGACTTCAGGAAAGGTTTTTAAGATTTTGTCGGTTTGTTGCAAAAGCTCTTTTGCCTTCGTGATCGATATGCCTGGAAATGTCGACGGCATATATAGGATGTCGCCTTCATCCAGAGGCGGCATAAATTCGCTGCCGGTCTTGGACAAAGGATACGCAGTAGACCCGAGCGCAATGGCCGCAATCACAAGCGTGACAACACGCCAACGCATGGCGACTCTTAACACGGGCGAATGAATGAGATGCAGAAAACGGTTAGCCGGGTTTTTATGTTCCGGAATGATGTTGCCGCGAATAAAATACCCCATCAATACCGGCACGACGGTGACCGTCAATATTGCCGCCGCCGCCATCGCGTAGGACTTGGTAAAGGCGAGCGGGCTGAACAGCCGGCCTTCCTGCGCCTGCATCGCGAAAATAGGGATAAACGAGACGGTGATGACCAGCAACGAAAAAAACAGCGTAGGTCCCACTTCTTTCGACGCGGCGGCAATGGCCTGCCAGCGCTCTTGCTGCGTGAGCTCGGCTTTTTTCTTTTCGGTCGCTTCAACTAAATGCTTGTGAGCGTTTTCGACCATGACGATGCCGCCGTCGACCATGTCACCAATCGCAATGGCGATGCCGCCCAAGGACATGATGTTGGCGTTGAGTCCTTGCAGTTTCATGACGATGAAAGCGATCAACACGCCCAAGGGCAATGTGATTACGATCACCAACGACGAACGCAAGTGCAGCAAAAACAAGCTAACCATCACACAAACGATGATCAGTTCTTGGGTCAATGCGTCATATAAGGTGGCTACAGCGCGTTCGATCAGATCACCTCGATCATAAACCGGGACGATTTCGACGCCTTCCGGCAGGCCTTTGCTCAGTTCTTCAAGCTTGGCCCTGACCCCAGCGATGGTCTGTTTGGCGTTTTCACCAAACCGCATGATGACGACGCCGCCGGCCACTTCGCCTTCACCATTTAGTTCAACCACGCCCCGGCGCAGTTCCGGCCCTATATGGACATGAGCGATATCCTGTATCCGGATAGGCGTACCGTTGGCATCGACACCGACCGGTATGCTGTTGATGTCATCAATGCTCCGTATATACCCCAGGCCACGCACCATGTATTCGGTTTCAGACATTTCGACCAAGCGGCCGCCGACATCGTTATTGGAGCGCTGGATCGCCTGCTTGACTTTGCTCAATGAGATGCCGTACGCGGGCAAAGCATTTGGGTCGACTTCAATCTGGTATTGTTTGACGTAACCGCCGACCGAAGCGACTTCGGATACACCGGACACGGTTTGCAACGGATAACGCATATACCAGTCTTGGATTGATCGCAGTTGGGCCAAATCGTGCTTGCCGGTTTTGTCGATCAGTGCGTATTCATACACCCAGCCGACGCCGGTGGCGTCCGGCCCCAAGGATGGATTGACACCTTTCGGCAAGCGGCCGCTGACATAGTTGAGATATTCCAACACCCTCGATCGGGCCCAATACATGTCGGTGCCGTCTTCGAAAATGATGTACACGAAAGAAAAACCGAAGAAGGAATAACCGCGAACGACTTTGGTTTTCGGCACGGCCAGCATGGCGGTAGTCAAAGGATAAGTGACCTGGTCTTCGACGACCTGAGGCGCTTGCCCCGGGTATTCCGTGAAGACGATGACTTGCACGTCGGATAAGTCTGGTATCGCGTCCAAAGGTATATTTTTGAAGGACCATAGTCCAGCCAACCCCAGGATAATAGCGGCCAATAGCACGATGAAGCGGTCTTTGAGCGAACTATTGATTAATGCATTAATCATGTCGATGGTCTCCCTGTTGCACGGCATGTTCTCCAGTATCGATGGGTTCAAGCGGCCCCTTCGAATGTTGATGCTCGGGCATGGAATCGCTATCGACCGGCTCGTCGGCAGCGTGACCGGGAGCGATCATCTTGGCGGTCGCCTCGCGTAACTTGGATTCCGAATCGATCAAAAATTGTGCGGAGGTAACCACTTCTTCACCGACGCTGATACCTTCCAGTACGGCGACTCTGCCGTTTGAGGTCAGCCCCAGCGTCACCGGGCGCGGTTCGAACTTGCCCGGAGCCCGCTTCACGAAGACTTGATCTCGGGTGCCTGAGCGGACGATCGCTTCGCTGGGTATAGTCACCGCTTCCATTTGTTTACTGGCCAGAATGGCGACTTGCGCATACATGTCCGGTTTCAGTAGCAGCTCCGAATTGTCGAATGCGAGCCGGACTTTTATGGATCGCGTTTTGGCCTCGGCATAGGGATAAACATAAGCCAACCTACCCTTGAACGTGCGGCCCGGAATTCCCGCTAACTGCATTTCAACCGGGTCGCCTCCTTTGACCCAAGGCAATTCATATTCATAAATATCGGCGTAGACCCAGACGGTGGACAGATCGGCTATCATGTAAAGCTCGGTGGCCGGCGTGACATATTGACCTTCGCGGACGCCAATGTTCATGACGATGCCTGCCGCCGGGGAATGAATATGTAGACTTTTTTTGATTTGCCGCGTGCGGGTCAGATCGTGTAGTTGATGGGTCGGCACATCCAGTAGTTTCAGGCGTTCGCGCGAACTTCTGAGCAATTCCTCGGCGCCGCGGCGAATATCCTCGATAGGACTATTTTCCAAGGCTTTGAGGTTGTTCAAGGCCAGAATGTATTCCTGCTGGCTCGCCACCAATTGGGGAGAATAAATACTGAGCAAGTCGTCGTCTTTTTTGACCCATTCCCCGGTTTTATCTATCCGCAAGGTTTCTATCCAGCCTTCGGTTTTTGGATGTAGTCGAACCAAGCGCTCTTCGTCGTAGGCAACCCGCCCAACAGCCCTAACGATGTGTGATAGCGTTTCTTGGCGAGCAATGGCCGTACGGACACCAATGTTTTGTTCGGTCACCGGATCGATTTTGACGGTGCCTGGCGGCGTGCTGGCGTCGCTTGTGCCATCGGCGTAGACCGGAACATAATCCATGCCCATGGGGTCTTTCATCGGCACAGGCGAAGTCACGGACGGGTTCATCGGACTGCGGTAAAACAAGGGGCGTCTGGTTTCGCCGTTGGTTTTTGTATGGGCTAGACCATCGGTAGACCCGGGGCGAATCGATGAATTTTGACGGTATTCGGTCAACCAACTTCCTATGCCGATCCCTATCGTTAATGTCAGAACGGCAACCAACCATATTGTCTTATTCATAAATTTCTTCCTTGCCGACCATGGCACTCAGTTGAGCAAGCGCCTGATTGGCTTCGCTTAAAGCCTTCCAGTATTGGGTTTCATAGTTGTATAAGGTGATTTGGCTGCGCACCAGATTCAAAAAGTCGACCTTGCCCACCTGATAGCCGGCCAGCATAGAGGCAACGGTTTGCCTGGCCTGGGGAATGATGCCGCTTTTAAATAGAACCACCTGATTCTTGGTTTGATGAAAATCGCTATAGGCGGTTGAAATATCGGCTCGCACCCGATTCCACTCGTCTTGTAATTCATACCTTTGCTGCATTAATTCGCTGGTACGTTGATCGACGGCCTTGGCCTGTTTGCTGGCCAAAAAAATTGGCACCGTCACGCTTAATCTCATGCTGAGAAAATCCGCGCGATCGGCATTTGTGAGCGTGTTGTCACGAAGGCCGTAAGAGGCGCCGACATTGAAATCCGGAAAATAGTCTTTTTTGGCCAGTTCCAGACGCGTTTGCGCCGCATTGACCGACTCGCGTCTGGATGCAAGCAATGCCCTGGAATTTTCCGCTTGCTCAAATAAGGCGGACTCCGACGTTAAGTCGGGCAATGTTTCCGACACTGACTGCGGTAAATTGATTTGCCGGTCGGCCGGCCTATCGAGCAAGGCATTCAATTGTGCTCTGGCTTTTTCTCGTGTGCTGAGGAGAATCAGTTCGTTATCGAGCAGACGGGATAATTCCAGCTGCGCTAATAGCACATCCTGTTGTAAGCCTTCTCCCACTTGATATTTGGTTTGCGCGATCGCAACGAATTGCCGAAGTAAATCCTGATTGGCCTTGATAATTTCCAGTGCACGATCCAGATAAAACAAGGACCACCAGATCTTTTTCACGTCCCGCAATAATCGCCACCGCGCTTCGGTAACATCATACGCGGCGGCCTCGGCCGCAAAACCGGCGGCTTGTTCGTTTAACGCCAATTTGCCCGGAAAGGGTATGCTCTGCGATACGCCGAATTGCATTTGCGTCATCGGTTCCTGCCGGGTATCGAAGCTATCGGTCGGCAAGTTTAGGGCACCGAAACTGATAACCGGATCGGGCAAAGTGCCGACTTGCGAAGGGATGGCGGCCATGGCGAGTGCCCTTGCGTTTATTTGTGCCAAGCCTGGATTATCCTGCACGGCAAGTTCTGTGGCGGCCTGTAAAGACAAAACAGGCTGCTCCGTACCGTAGGCGGCACTACAGGCGAGCCACAATACCGCTATCAGATGACAGCGGGTAACGGGTAAATCTGACGACATAATGATCCTCAAAACGTCATATTGGGAACGACAATCGATGCAATCCGGCTGATCAGCGATAGCGCGCTGAGAAACCTGAACCGCGGTTGCCTTGAATGGCCTTATTAACTGACAAAGTCGAAAAAGGCCGTTCTAAAACGCTTAAAGGGTTGCTGTCGGTGGCTTAGTGTGAGGCGGGAGATGGACGGAGAGGAATTCCGGCTTTGTAGACGTGAAGTAGTTCGTTTCTCTCTGGAGCGAAACTAATATGAACGACGAAGCAAGCGCACAATCGACGCAAACATGGAAATTGCAAGTAGAAGAATGATATTTACTGGGATGGCAATGATGGTCTTGTCCGACGTTTGATATGTTCTTGTCAGTCGCCAAATCATCACTGGAAATGGCATGCACTGTAGAAAATAATTCGTTGCCGGAGTAATGCGCATACGTCACACTTACAGGCATGACTGCCATGATGAGCATTAACAATACGACTAGCCTGCGGCTGAACATTTTGGATATCTTAGATTCTATAGTAGCGAAATGATCCTTCTTTTAAGCCTATACCTAATTCGCTAGGAAAACAAACACTTTTGAAATTTAAATCCCTGATGGTCTGCTAATTTACCGGTTATTACCGAATTTGAGAACTTACCACTGGCAAGGTTGAAAAACTGGAATGTTTACATGGACCGTTACCATTAAGTGTTTCGGATTTACATTGCGCTTGGATTTGGGAAACGAATGATGTTTATGGCATCATTTAATTCGATTTCAATGGCTTGAGGTTAGACCATGGCATCTTGTTGCGAAAACGACTGTGCGGCGGAAGCACTTCTGGAGAGGCAGCGCGGTACCTTAATCAAGGTATTGCTGATCAACGCGGTGATGTTCGCAGTCATTGTATTTGCGGCGCTGTATGGCAAGTCCACCGCTTTGCTATCCGATTCCCTGGATAATTTGGGCGATGCAATGACTTATGGCCTGAGCCTGTTTGCCGTCAGCCGCAATTCCCAAACCAAAGCTCGCGTTGCACTGTTCAAAGGCGGATTAATTTTTGCAGCATCGGCGGGTGTGGTAGCACAAATTGTCAATCGGCTGGCGAACCCGGAACTACCGTCTTATCAAGTCATGGGTATATTCAGTTTGGCCGGTTTAGCCGCGAATGGACTTTGCCTTTATCTGCTTTGGCGACATCGTCACGAAGATATCAACATGAGTTCTGTTTACGAGTGTTCGCGCAATGACATTGCGTCCAATTTGTCGGTTATTATCGCTGCTGGGGGAGTTTGGGTATTCGGTAATCATTGGCCTGACTTAACCGTTGCCGCCTTATTGGTGGCACTCCTGTTATTGTCATCAGTACGGGTTATACGTGGTTCAATTAAAGAACTTGTGCAACAACGATAATCCCAGGGCATTATTGTGATAAGTCTATGTAAAAACCGGGCTATTCAGCAAAATGGCGCACTGATAACACAAATGTTGGGCCTACCCCTAGTTATCAATACGCTGATGGATAATTCTAAAATCGATCTTTCGGCTACAGGTCGCTAATACCCTAATACCAAGGGCTGTAGGGATGTCGCGGGACAAATCGTACTTTTGGTTATTAACCCTTGTTAGTCTGTACCTTAAATGGTCACTACTCAATTAGGCTATCCTAATATGTCGTCAAATTGTAGCTTCGCTCTCACTGGTCACTAAGAACGAATTTCGCCGTAACAAAATTTTCGGCGGTTCCGGCTTACACCCCCAATTAAGCGGTTTGATATTGTGACTAGGTTAGTAAGTCTATGTAAATATGGGGTTATTTAGCCAAACGGCGGCCGGTGACACAACTGTTGGGTCTACCCCCATTACTTTGACTCAGGAGATATTTCCGTAGCTGTATTTCCTCTCTCATGACATGAAGTATCAGCACGATATTTCCCTCATCTCTGTAAAAAATCCGACATGGGCTGCAGACAACCTCACGGTACACAGATTCCGGCAGTTCTGGCGGTTCCCGCCCGGAGTTCGGAAATTGTTCCAGACGACTTACGCTTGTAAAAATATTCCTGACTAACCTGCCTGCTGCAACCGGGTTATCAAGCGCAACGTATTCAGCGATTTCATCCAGTTGATCAAGTGCTGGTTCAGTCCAGATTACCTGAGCCATTTTTGCATTCGTTCCTCGGCCTGAGCATGCGTCATGATTCTTTTCTCCAGAACGGCCCGTTCGCCTTTGGACAATGCATCGAGCAACGCCAGCCGACGCTGCATGAATTCATAATCCTGAACATCCACGAGATAAGCGGATGGCTGCCCATGTTCCGTAATCAGGATGACTTCTTTGGATTCACGCAAATCTGCGAGGATTTTAGTAGCCTGGCGCTTTAAATTAGTGACTAATTCAACTTTCATAGCTCACTCGGAAAAATAAAAGTATCACTATACTATCACTGCGTGATCAGGCGTACTTAAGAGCCGCTGATCAATATTGTGTTTTGTAGATAAACAGAAGTGTATCTTTACGAACCCCGAAGGGATGAAGCAATCCAGCAGCGATGATGAAGGCACTGGATCGCCACGGCTCGGAAGGCCTGGCGATGACAGCGGTTAGGTTATCCGGACTCTTTTTCTTCGAGCCCGGATGTTGGAATGTTGAAGCTAAAGTACTAAAACATCATACTGGCGGAAAATGCAACGGTTCTTGGTACACCCAAAGTATAATCATTTTGCCAATAATCTTTACCCGTCAGATTAATGACATTCAGGCGTACTGTCAGCGCTTTATCGAGGACACGGGTAGTATAGCGTGCTCCGATATCGTATAGCGTATAGCTTGGGATCTTGTCAGTATTGGTAGTATTACCATATCTTTCTCCGGTATAGTAAATCCCGCCGGTCAGGCTCAGCCCTGGAATCCAGGGTAGTGCGTATTCCGCGTAAATTTTGCCCATCCGGGAAGCAGCGTTAATCGGTTTTTTGCCTTCCAGAGCAGGGTTATTGGCTTTTTCTACGTTGATGTCCATTAGGGTGCCGCCCCCCATGATGGTCAGATTGTCGGTTACTTTCCCGGTTAAAACCAGTTCTACTCCGTTATGCACCTGCAAACCATCCTGAACGTAAGTGGGGATGGGCGTAGCTTGATCTGAAAACTGATTAGCTTTTTCAATCCTGAACAGCGCCGTACTCAATAATAAATTAGGATTGATATCGTATTTCGCACCGACTTCATATTGTTTGCTGATCAGTGGTGGGAGTACCTCTCCATAATTGGTATAGGTATTACCTACCCTCGTACCTGCCTCAAGCGCTTCCATATAAGAGACATAGGTGGTTACCGCTTCAATTGGTTTATACAGCAGTGAAACGGTGGGGCTCAGTGCAGATTTTTCATATTTACTACCATCGCCATAAAAACCATATCCTAAATTCATCGTCGTAGCGTAATTGAGTCCAACCATCGCAGACCATTGGTCATTGAAGGTAATGTTATCCCCGATCAGGATATTGTTATTTCGTACAGTCCAAGCGGATGCCAGCGGTTCGCTCCCGAAAGATGCTCCCCAGTCCGGCTCAGCTATGTTTTTAATTTCACTCAGCGAGAGGTTTATACCAGAACGGGAAACATTATTAATACCACGCAAAAACATTTCATGAAAAGTAGAGGAATAACCCAAGGTCAGCTTATGGTCGACAGCAAACGTTGAAAAGCGAGTATCCAGGTAGATGTACCCTCCATAATTTTCATGTTTATTCCAAGGTACGTTTGTCATTCTCGGAATAAAGGTCCTATCTATTTGCTCATTTAAAAATATTTGATTCACTCTCATATTGGTATGCTGATAGAAAAAAGCACTTCTTAGAGCGAAATATTTACTCGGATCCCAGCGCAGGCTAGTGTAGGCTTTATGGCTTTCGACGTCATTGGAAGCCCATTTTGGGGTGTAGCGCTTGCTGGTATCAATAGAAGTCCTTTCTGTCATATAAATAAAAGGGCTTGTCGCTTCTTTACTGTAGTCGTTATAGGTATATTTGACGTTGGCATAGAGGGTATCGGTAAGATGACCATCCAGTACAATATTGGCGACTTTCTGGTTGACGGGTTCACCGATGGCGGTATCTCCGCCCTGATAGAGTAAGTTAGCTCGGTAACCGAAACGACCCCGGTCATCAAATTTCCCGCCGATATCGGCATGACCGTAAAATTGTGTACCGCCATAATTACCGAATGTCAGTCTTCTGAGTGGGACATCAGTAGAATTTTTGGTCACATAGTTTACAGCGCCACCTACTCTACCACCACCATAGAGAAACCCTGAGGTCCCGTTGAGAATTTCTACCCGATCGATCTCGATCACTGATATAGCAGAACCATTGGAATAGAGAGGTATCCCATCATAAATTGGAGTAATTGTTTGAAAGCCTCGTATGGTGACAAAGGGGACACCAGTTTGATTCTGAATCATCGGTTCCTGGGTCAAGGGATTCATTTTAAAGATCTGTCCCATATTCTGGGCATTAACGTTTTCGATCAGATCAGACGGGACGACACTCATCGAATAGGGCGTATCCCGCAAACTACGTTCTCCCCAAAGACCAATACCGCTGATATTACTAACCCGATAGCCTTCTTCTGCTGTACCTTGCTTCAGGGAAGCGGTGCTGACTGTCAGTGATGGTAACGTTACCGATCCGCCCTCAGCTGCCATCCGGCGCAATGAATAACCACCATTACCCGCTTCCACCAGTTCATAACCACTGCCGGCCAGCAAACGCGAGAATCCCGCACGGACGCTGTAGCGGCCCTGTAACCCTTTGCTGCTCAGCCCCGACAGCATTTGTGGATCGAAGGATAACGGCACACCAGATGCAGCGGCGAATTGCGCCAGTGCATCGCCGAGCCGGCCGGCAGGAATGGCATAGTCCCGTTGAGCTGTGTTATCGAGGGCTTCAGCAGCCATGACAGAATTCGGCATGACTACTGCGCCAGTGAGACTGGCCAGGATGCAAGTGATCATAAATGCGAGTGCATTGGTTTTGAAAACCGACAGGATGGTGCGGCAGAAATGAATGAGGGAAGAGAATGCAACCCCTGCCGTGCAGCCTGACTGCCAGAGGTGGAAACGCCTGAAGACCATAATTCGTGACCCTTTCGTTAGTGTTGATCAAGTAGTTGAAGCGCGTTCAAAACACGCTTTCACCTGATACACCGGATGAACACGAAAAAGGTATCAGCCGAATCGCAGATTTTTTGCGGTTGAAGTATATGCGGCCTGTATCCCCTTATTTGAGGTACGAGGTACTCCAGGGATTAACCAGATCGATCCCGCAATCGACAAAATCCTTGAGGTTACGTGTAGCCAGGCTGGCACCCTTGGATTTAGCCATAGCAGCAATCATGGCATCGAACTGACTGATCGGCTTACCGACGGCCTTACGGGATGCTGCAATTTTGGCGTAGGTATCGGCAGCCGTGCTATCGAAATTCAGAACATGTCCGGCCAGATCTTGATCGAAAATGCTCTGAATGGCATCCAGCAGAGCTGTCTGACGTTGGCCATCAGGTAGTAGACGCACATCGTAGAACAGTTCAGCTCGTGTAACCGTAGTAGTGAATAGCACTGACCGTGGCTGGGCCGCCAGCCATACCAGTACCTGTGTATCTGGTACAGGGCGCAAAATCTCGGAAAGTACATTGGTATCCAGAACGATCATGCTCCCGGCTCCAAAGGATCACGAATAGCTTCCCGTTCAGGCAGATTCAGCTTGATCCCGCCCAATGGCTCTATACGTGAACGAATTACTTCCACCAGCGAGACAGTCTGCACTGGTTCAGCAGATAACGCTGTACGCAAAATATCCTGTACTTCATCTTCCATAGAACGTCCATGCATAGCAGCACGCACACGCAGCCGGGCCTTGAGTTGCTCATCGATGTTGCGAATAGTCATAGTCGCCATATCAATCTCCTGTTAATCAATGGCTTGACGGTCATTAGCTGGTGTTAAAACAACCAACCATTGTACATGCATCGTACATCAGAAATCCTTGTCTGCTTTCCGGGAAATCAACGAACCCGCACCGTAATTCACCTGAAGATAATGCGATTACCGCACGCCACCAGTCAGGAGATCCGGAGCGAATGAATTCATCATCGGCACATTTGTAGTAACATAACTACATTAACTGTTTGTGGAGGTATGCCATGTCTATTACAACGCTTTCCAGCCGGGAACTCAATCAGGATATCGGACGGGCCAAGCGCGCTGCCCGCAACGGCCCGGTCATCATCACCGACCGGGGTAAGCCCGTGCATGTGCTGCTGTCTTACGACGAGTACCAGCGCATCATCGGCCAGCAGGAAAACATCGTCGATCAGCTCGGCCTGCCATCGGGCATCGAAGATGTGGAAGTGGAGTTCCCCCGCTCGCGCGAACTGGCACGGCCTGCGGACTTCACCTGATGCTCCTGCTCGATACCAACGTCATTTCTGAGCTGCGCAAAGTCCGTGCCGGAAAGGCCGATCCGCACGTGACAACATGGGGCCGGACAGTGCCCGGTGCGAGTCTCTACGTTTCGGTCATCACCGTGCAGGAATTGGAGATCGGTACCTTGCAGGTCGAACGCCGTGACCCGGCCCAAGGCATCTTGCTTCGCACCTGGCTGGAGGAACATGTACTGTCGAGCTTCGCTGATCGAATCCTGCCGGTCGATACAGTCGTAGCACGCCGCAGCGCTGTGCTGCATGTGCCCGACCCTCGCCCCTATCGGGACGGCCTCATCGCCGCCACCGCGCTGGTATATGGCATGACTCTGATTACTCGCAACGTAGCCGATTTCGAACCGATGGGTGTCGCGCTGCTCAACCCATGGACGCCATGCTGACCGCGAATCAGCGGGCTTGCACTGTAATCCACCAGGAAGTGGTACGGCTGATGCGTACCGGCAGAGTCGTTTCCAGCAGCGCCAGACTGGCGGGTATGTCAGTCACCGGGAAAGCACCGGAGATGGCCAGACTGGCAACAGAGGGATCGCAACGCAGAACACCACGGTGATAGCGGTTTAATTCGGCAACCAGCTCACCGAGATGCATGTCACGAGCCAGCAACATGCCATGTTCCCACAGCGTAGTGTCTTAGATTTAGTACGCTAATTGTTCCAGGGTGATACCCATCGCCGCCGCGGCTTTCTCAAGCGTTGCCTTGCGCGGACGCTTGACAGCCTCAATCTGTGCATAGCCTGCTTGCGTGATCTCCATGCGTTTAGCCATTTCTTCCTGGGTCAGCATCAGGTATTCACGCCAGGCTTGCAGCATACTCATTCCATTGATAGCTTTACTGACGACAGCGTGTGGCGCACCATCTTTAGGCACGTATACCTGGGAATGCACAAAATCAGCGTAGGGAATAACGACAAAGGCAGGCCGTCCATCTACATCATTGATAGTTTGATAGTTAGTAAGTGGTTTCATCGCGCTTTTTAACTTCCTGAATATTAATGATATGGATTTCTCCATCGAAATCAAAGAAAACTCTATAGTCCCCCGCTCGCAAACGGTAGGGATACCGGTGATTTGTCAGTTTCTTGATACTGTTACAATCAGAAAATACTGACAATTTTTCTTCAACAGTATCCCGGATAACTTGCGCCGTTTGCCTTGGCAATTTCAGCACCTGCTTAATCGCTTTTGTTTTCCAGATGATTCTGTTCATCTGCTTATTATAAGAATAATATAAGCAATATCAATATAGATATAAGAATTGACCCGTTCCGAAAACTATGCCTTGGCGGTCTGCATTTGCCAGCTTTGCATGGCTAACCTCCAAACTATAAAAGTCAGACTAGATAAGTCTGAGTTCTATCCAAGAGCGATGTCCATGTCCATACGGGCATGAATGCCGACCCCCAACCAGCGGATCAGCGAGCCTGCACCGTAATCCACCAGGAAGTGGTGCTGCTGATGCGTACTGGCAGAGTCGTTTCCAGCAGCGCCAGACTGGCGGGTATGTCAGTCACCGGGAAAGCACCGGAGATGGCCAGACTGGCAACAGAGGGATCGCAACGCAGAACACCACGGTGATAGCGGTTCAGTTCGGCGATCAGCTCACCGAGATGCATGTCACGAGCCAGCAGCATGCCATGCTCCCACAGCGTGGTACTGGCTTCCACGGGTCGTACGGGCTGCATGTCGAGTCCGGTAAAGATCATCTGCTCACCTGCACGCAGAACAGTTGTTTGAATGGATACAGCCGGATGAACTTCGACAGCCCCCTCAAGCACAGCGACCTGAGTGCGGTCATCGAAATGGCGCACGGTGAAGCGCGTACCCAGTGCGCGCAAGCTGCCATGAGCGGTCTGCACGATGAAGGGGCGCGATACAGGAGACGGATCACGCCCGGTAGTCACAAGGATCTCTCCAGCCAGTAATATAAGACGCCGTTCAGCAGTGGTAAAAGCGACATTCACTGCACTGGTAGTATTGAGCACCAGATGCGTGCCATCATCCAGATCGATGAGTTTCTGTTCACCGGTGGCGGTACGCAGATCAGCCACCCATTCCTGCCAGGGGCTGTGTCGCCAGGTGATCCAGGCAGCAGGCATGGCAAGTGCAAGTAAGCCCAGGCGCAACATCTGCCGACGGCCAGGATTGCCCAGATGCGAAAAGGTATCATGACCCAGTTTTGGTGGTACCTGATCAAAAGTGCTCAGCATATTTTCAGCACGTCGCCAGGCGGCTTCATGAGCAGGGTTGCGTTCACGCCAATGTGCCAGAGCCATCCGATCGCGCTCCGTCGCTTCGCCGGATTGAAGCAGCACAAGCCAATCGGCTGCTTCCAGCAGGATAGCTGGATCGATATCGGGCTCGGGGGAATGGAGCACTGTCATGAATGAATCAATCCAGCATCAGGCAAGCGACAAAGGCTGTGCGCATGTGTCGCTTGATCGTAATGAGTGAAAAACCGGTTTGATCAGCGATCTGCCGGTAAGTCAGCCCGTCGAGCTGGGCCAGCAGGAAAATATCCCGTGTACGTACCGGCAAACCGCGCAACATGGTTTCGATGCGGCACAGCGCTTCCAGGATCAGCAGTCGTGTTTCAGGCGAAGGGATTTCTGTCTCTGGCAGGTGGGCAAGTGCTTCCAGGTAAGCACGCTCTACATCCTGTCGCCGCCAGTGGTCGATGACCAGACCCTTGGCAATGTGCGTCAGCAACGCACGCGGTTCCTCACCCAAATGTACCGGCATCCTTTGTGAAGCCATGACACGCAGAAAAGTATCGTGCGCCAGATCGGCTGCATCACAGGCATTGCCGAGTTTGCGGCGCAGCCAGCCATACAACCAGCCGTGATGGTCGGTATACAGAACATGGATTCGGTGTGCTGCAAGGTCAGTGGCCGGCACAGCGCCCTCTTCGTCATCGGTCATGCACATGTGCGAACACAAAAATAAAATGAGAACTATTCTTATTTTATCGGGTAAGGTACCTGACTTGCAAGATTGATCTCGTTAATGTTCTCAGGATAATTTCCTCCTGTCTTTGCTACACTTAGCCCAATGGATCACGATCACAGTTATAAAGCATTGTTCTCCCATGCCGAGATGGTGGCTGACCTGCTGCGCGGCTTCGTTCGGGAAGACTGGGTCAATGAACTGGATTTTTCTACATTAGAGAAAGTCAGCGGTAGCTATATTAGTGACGATTTACGGGAACGGGAAGACGACATCATCTGGCGCATACGCTGGGGAAAAGACTGGCTATATATCTACCTGCTGCTCGAATTCCAGTCCACGGTAGACTGGTTCATGGCAGTACGGATCATGACCTATATCGGTTTGCTGTATCAGGATCTGATCAGAAGTGAATCGATCCATAAGGGTGAGCAACTGCCGCCAGTGCTGCCGGTCGTGCTATACAATGGTGATAACCGCTGGCAGGCGCCGGTAGATATTGCAGACCTGATCACTCCGATCCCGGGTGGACTGGAGCGTTATCGGCCACAGTTGCATTATCTGCTGCTGGATGAAGGCAGCTACCATGATCATGAACTGGCCAGCCTGCGCAATCTGACAGCAGCATTGTTCCGGCTGGAGAACAGTCGTACCCCGGAAGATGTCCAACAGGTGTTGCAGGCATTGATCGCCTGGCTGCAATCACCGCAACAAAGCGGGTTGCGACGAACATTTACTGTCTGGTTGAAACGGGTATTTCTGCCTGGCAGAATGCCGAAGGTCAGATTTGATGAAATTCAGGATTTACAGGAGGTACACAGCATGCTGGCAGAACGTGTCAAGGAATGGACCAAAGACTGGAAACAGCAAGGCATAGAGGAAGGATTACAAAAAGGATTACAAAAAGGATTACAAAAAGGATTACAACAGGGATTGCAGCAAGGTGAAGCGGAGTTCCTGCTGCATCAGTTGGAACGGCGTTTTGGTCCGATCGATGAGACGATACGTATCCGAGTCAGGGCAGCGGACTCGCAGACTTTGCTGACCTGGGGAGAGCAGATACTGACAGCGCAAACGATTGAAGAAGTGTTTAAAACGTAAGTAATTCAGGAAATGGTAGAATTTTCTGCTGGATTTTGCTGGAAGAAGTCCTCCGGGCTCTATTCTGAGCCCGGAATATCAAGCTAAAACGTTAAAACATCGTACTGACAGAAAACGCAACAGTCCTAGGTACGCCTAAATAATTAGCATCTTGCCAGTAGTTTTTACCAGTCAAATTGATGACGTTCAGACGTACGGTCAGTGCTTTATCCAATACACGAGTGGTATAGCGTGCGCCAATATCGTACAGGGTATAACTGGGAATCTTGTCGGTATTGGCCGCATTGCCATATCTCTCGCCGGTATAGTAAATCCCGCCGGTCAGGCTCAACCCTGGGATCCATGGCAGTGCATATTCCGCATAAATTTTGCCCATCCGGGAAGCAGCATTGACCGGTTTTTTTCCTTCCAGAGCAGGATCATCGGCTTTCTCTACGCTGATATCCATCAGGGTGCCGCCTCCCATGATAGTCAGATTGTCGGTTACTTTTCCGGTCAGGATCAATTCCACCCCGTTATGCACCTGCAAACCATCCTGAACGTAAGTGGGGATAGGCATAGCTTGATTTGAAAACTGATTGGCTTTCTCGATTCGGAACAGCGCAGTACTCAATAATAAATTAGGATTGACATCGTATTTCAGACCCACTT